>ERZ857827.641-NODE-641-length-46644-cov-14.774818_pt1 | contig 46644 bp, 37 predicted proteins | sample MGYA00519761_ERZ857827 | MGnify/ENA primary metagenome ERZ857827 (study PRJEB31778, sample SAMEA3449370) | human gut metagenome | biome: human gut; feature: human-associated habitat; material: faeces | place: United Kingdom | collected 2010/2012 ... | reverse complement strand
TTAGGCAAATCGCCCGTTTGCCAGAACAGCGGTGTTGGCAAAAAAGGCGAAATGTTGGAAAGCTGCCAACAGTGCCAGCAGCGGGGCAAAAAGCAAATTTCCGGGCAAAAAAAATCTTTCCAGCCGATGCTCTTCGCGCGTTTGGCAAGACGCACGCGAGAACATCAGCCAGAAAGAATTGCTTGTTTGGGGATTGAGTCCAGTGGGAGTCGAACCCACGACCTACTGCTTAGGAGTGGCGTTGTCCATCTTCCATTCGTATCCCCTGGTGTGCCGAGAAATGCCGATATAGCACGGATTTTTCCTGTTCCGAATCCCGTCAGGTCTCCCTGCTGTACCGTCCTAATTCGGCCTTTTTCGGGGTAGAAATTAGCTGAAAATTAGCTGGAGCTAATTTTGAGAACAGGCCCTTATCCGCGCAGTTCCCTAGATGGGAAGCGCTATTCTCGGATAACAAGGACAATTAGCGCCTGCCCTTCTTATTTTGACTGCTTGCTTTTCACACAGCACAGAATAGAAGCCAATTTTTCTGTCATCAAAGCACGCCAAACGCATGAATGGCTCTCCTGAACAAGAGAAGAACGAACCCATGCTTTGTTATCAAACCACGCCTCGTTAAAGTCCTTTTCAATCAGGCTTGCCTGACGCCAAATCTCTCTTCATAAGCCTCATAGTAATCCGAAGATGACACAGGAGAAATCTCTTTAAGAAGTCGGATTGCTTGCTCAGCTTCAGAAGTTTCTCCAAGCACAATAATAGGAACTCTTCTACATCGAATCAAGAATTGCTTTTCACGCTGCATATCAAGTGAAGACTTAATCAAATAGAACAACTCGTAGCTATCGCGAACATCAAATTCTTCCATTTCATCTTTGTAATCACGAAAAATTAATTCTGATGAAATAATAGTATTCTTATATTTTGTAAAATCAATGATTTCTAATACTGATTTGGGGTCTGCTCCGCAGAACCTAACCTTATTTTCCTGATTAAAAACTATTCCTCTCGTGTTTCTTAAATGATTTATAACCGTTCGAGTGTTGAGTTTCAGTCGTTCAACCGGATAACTATGTTCTTTTACATATTTATAGTATTCTTTAAGAAACTCATCAATTGTAAGAGACGTGTCTGTATTACTAATTAGTACACGCATTACCATTTCTGTTTTTGATACAGATTCCTTATCATCACCTGCTTGCTCTTCGTGTAAGAACACACCAAGTTGTGATTTCCATAGTGCTCATTTGAACTGAGTTGTCAATAGCTTCAGCGTTAGAATCAGTTTCAGTTATTTGCCAGATAATATCGTCTATATTTTCAATAACATATTTGATTTCATCGAGCGTCTTAACACCAACATCCTCAATATGACCAGCACGGGAAAAATGATGGGGATGGTTTTGCCACCGCCGGACTGTTCGACTGGGTAGTATTTGGTTTCGTGTCCAATGTCCATGTGGAACACGCCGATTTGAAAGCAACCGGACTGGGAAGTTATAGCTACGCAGGCGGTATTACCGGAATTGTATTTGGATCTTCCATCACCAACTGCTCTGTGTCGGATTCTGTCATTGAAAGCGCCCGTGACAAAAATAACAACTGTGCAGGTGGCATTACCGGTTATTCCACTGGATGTACATTTGAAAGCTGTGCGGCAGAAGGAAATACGATCAAAACTATGGCGTATGGCGGCGGTTTTGTCGGTGAAGTAGATGATGATTACGGTGTGGGAACTTCATCATTTACAAATTGTTATGTGGCAAACTCCACTGTGACGGCTTTCACGGAAGAAGTACAGGGGGTTAGCTTTGCCGGAGAGTTTGCGGGAGAAATGACGGCGTGTGCTTTGACTCTTAAAAACTGCTTTGTGTATAACAACACTGCGGCCATCGGAGAAGGCAGCGCACCTCCCACTTTAAAAAAACAGGCGTTTTTGCTGCCAACTTATGGCGAAGCGCAGTAATGTCGCCAATCAATGCTACCAACTGCTATTATTACACCAAAGAAGAATCTCCTGCTGATACGGGTGATGCAACAGCAAAAAGTGTGGACGAGTTTGTTGACGGAACCGTTGCAGCATTGTTAGGTAAAGCATTTGTGGATGGAACGGAATATCCTGTTATAGGGACTTTTCCCGCAGATTATACGAAAGTAGATGCAGCTATTGAAGAAGCCGGCTTGCTTAAGGTAACACCGCGCAAATGAGGTGGTCGGCTGGCGAATGGATTTTTCGTCAGATGCAAATGCAAATTTCGAAGGTTTACTGGATGTAAATCGAGAAATTTGCATGCCGCAGATGGCGGAAAAGACATCGCCAGACGCGCCACCGAATTGTGCGGTGGTGCCTTAACAAAGAGGAATACAAAAACTACAATGCTGTTGAGGATGCCATTAATGCGGTAGTTCGTGGTAAAACGATTGCAGAACAAACCACTGTCGACGGTTATGCTGCGGCGATCGAAAATGCAATCAATGCGTTGGAATACAAGGACGCCGACTACACAAAGGTTGATGCAGCCATTGACAAAGCAAATGCCCTGAACAAGAATGACTACAAGGATTTCTCCTGTGTGGAAGCGGCGTCAAGGCTGTTGTCCGTGGTAAAAATATTACGGGCAGGCGTTGGCGCAACGGTGGGCAATGCAGCCGCGGCAGGCGTCGCTGACGGTTACCTGGCTGACAGGGCACTCGTCGCAGGCGATGGGCAGCACCTCCACCTGGGTGGTGTGGCCGGGATGTCCGCCCATGGCCATCTGCACCCGCTGGGTGACGATGGCCCGTTCCTTGTAGATGCAGCAGCGCATGGTGGGCTGGGGACCGGGAATGATAGTTTCCGGTATGTTCAGCAGCCCTCCCGCAGCCTGTCTTCCCTGGCCAGGCGGGCTGCTTCACGAAGCACCTTGTACTTCAGCTCCTGAACGTTTGTGTCGAACTTGGGCACGATTTTCTCCTTCCGCGTCAGATTGTCGAAAAAATTATCGTTAGGAATTTATCATTCCGATAACCGATTCGACATGCTTTTTCGTTTTCCTGCCGGATCAGCCGGAATAAATGCGATTTTTCTCCATTATATCGGCTTTCCCGCCGCGCGTCAACACAATTTCGCCCCTATGACACAGCAAACGACTCACCTGACATAGGATAATATTTTGCCAACCACCGCGCACTGTTTGACGGCAGAGGAGTGTTTCCATCGATTCACAGGGGACGTGCGGCTTCATTCCGGGTGTATCGAAGGAAGTCCCGTCACGGATCTGCGAGATATCTCATAGAGAAAATTCTCCCTACCCATCACGTTCAAAGCCCCACGCACGGTTGCTGCCGGCGTGGGGCTGATCTGCCATCAGGAGGTAAACTCCTTCAGGAATTTTTCAAGAGCAGGAACGATTGTTCCGGGAAGCCATCTTGTACGAACGGCAAACAGGGTGGGGGCAAGCAGGTTTTCATCGTCCATCAGGTAGCCGGCAGTGGTATAGCACTGCGAACAGATCAGTGTGTGGCGATAGGGAGAAATTTCTTTCAGGTATGCGCCCACATTGGAATACAATTCTCCGCCGATGCCGTACAGGAAGACATTGCCCAGCATGACGCCGGAGGTATACAGGCGCTCATATCCCTCCTGATCGCCTTCCATTGAACCGAACCGGGGCGGAATGTCCTTGTTGACCGGAACCATCTGCGCCACCCGCTCGGATCGAAGTTCAATCTTATCCACATAATCGGTAATGCTCTTCTCAGCCCGAAGCAAATCAGCATAGTGACGCCCCGCCAGAACCGTCAGGTACTCATACGCGCCGCCCTCAACCGTGCTTTCCACCACCAGACCTGTTTTGAAATCAGGATAGCCATAATAGGTCATAAAGATGGGGTTCTGGTTGCCGTTGGCAGCAGGTGACCACATGCACACGGTGCCAGGATGATAGGTTTCGTAGGCGTTGCACACCACGCCGGGCAGATCGCCCGTGGAACCGCCTTTTCCGTCAATGCACCGGTTCAGGAACATCACGATGGCATGAACCGCATAGTTTGCAAAAACGGCAATGGTGTTGTCCTCGGCATCGGTAAAACGGATGAGCGCCAGCGTCTTGTCTGAATGACCTGCGCCGTTGTACCCCATATGGAACTTGCCGTTGCCATCGTAAATCTGGTCGCGGTTCACATTCACATACGATTCTGAATAGCCGATACCCATGCGGGCCGGGCGCAGAGAACTCACCGCCTCCTTGGCTGCACTGATCACCCCGTCCCACACTCGCTGCTCATATTGCAGCTGGTGGGCAGCGATTTCCGGCTTCACGGCCATGAAGCGCTGAAAGTTTGCATCGTCCTTCAGTCTTTTGCCATGGCCCAGCGCAGGAACATTGTGGGTGTGGGTCGCAATGAGAAACACGGATTTCTCATCTACGCCGGTCTGCTCCGCAATAGCACGTGCCATGTCGGGACCGTAATGAACCGCGCCAAGATCCATACTGACAAGCAGCACGGTAGTTTCATCGTTGGCAACGGCAATTGCGCGGGCAAACTGCGGATCAAGCGCCCCCACCAGGTAGTTGTCGCCTATCTCCTCAGTAAAGAAACCTGCATACAGCGGATACCATGATGCGTCCGGCGTGATCTCCCTGCGGGCTGCGCCGCAGCGTAGCGGAGTTTTCATGATGGATTGTCCTCCCTTCGTGATGAACGGTGCAGGGCGTCGAGTATGTACACGACGCCCTGCAGGTCTGAACCGGATAATGCTTATTGGATGCTTTTGCTCAGTTCTGCACGGGTCTTGTAAAGCTTTTCAGTTTCGGCACGATAGTATTCCATGACCTCATCATAGCCAAATCCCTTGACCTTGGTCATCATCTCATCATACAGGCGGTCGAATTCAGCTTCGCTCTCCGCATAGGCCATCTTCCAGCTGTACTGCTTCACCACGTCGCCTATCTGGTTGATCATCAGCTCCAGGTCGGGATCGGGGTTGGTCAGACCAGCCAGGCCGGAATAGCTCTCGTTACAGGAATTGATCAGGGTGCCGTTGTTCTTTGCCCACTCGAAGATGTTGGCTGCGCCGTAGTCTTCACGCCACTGCTCCGTCACAGGATCAGAAGGCAGCGCCTGATAGGAAGACCAGCAATGATAATCAATCGCTTCACCGGTGGTTGCGGTAATGCTCTTGGCATTGCGCGGAGGATACTCCAGCTTGAACATACCGTCCTGATAGGTGCCGCCGCCCCATTCGTCAGGAATGGGTGTAGAGCCGTCACGTACGCACTGCAGGCCAAACTCGGTCAGTTCTGCCTTGCCATCGGCATTGTAGTCCCAGATCAGACCCTTGGGACCGATGCGGGATTCCATGGCGCCTTCATCGGTGCACAGCCAGTCAATGAACTGCAGGATGCGCTCGGGATATTCAGCCTTGGCACCGATGCCAAAGGTGCGGTATCCGCCAAATTCGCTGGCACCCCAGGCGAAAGGCGTTCCGGAGGTCATGGGCACAGGCTCCATGCCGCGGCCGGCGGCGGTATTGGCGGGGGTGTTGTAGCCGTTGTCACCATAGGGGCTAAACAGCACGCGGCCGGCAGCAAACTTGGCAGCATATTCGGAGTAGGACTGCGTGATGGAGTCGGGATCCAGTAGGCCCATCTGATTGGCCTCAAACATCCAGCGCAGGCCCTGAATATAGTAGCTGTCCTTATCCAGCAGTTCGGCCGTCACATCCTCCGTGCCATGCTGCATCACCAGGTTGAAGTTATATCCATTGTAGGCGCAGAACCAGGTAGCAAACACCATGTTGCGTCCGTCCCAGTCGGGGAAGTAGCTGACGCCATACACCGGCTGACCATCCTCGTTGACGGGATTCAGCTCCTGCATCTTCTTCAGGGCAGGCAGATAGTCCCACATATCCTTGATTTCAGGAGAACCAATAGCCTTGTACAGGTCATAGCGCATGACCGGAGTCACCGCATCCACAGAGGAGCAGGACAGTCCGGATACCAGCGCGTCATGCACAAAGGCCCACACAGCCTTGCCGTCGCCGGAATACTGTATCTGGGCACGCTTGATCAGGTTAGGCATATTTGCAGTAATGAAGGGCGCATTCTTTTCCAGGAAGTCGCCCTGATTCATGTCAAACAGCAGTCCGAGATCGCGGGCATCAGTAAAGTCAGTGCTGGTCACGCTGGCAAAGTTGAGCAGATCGCCCAGATCGCCCTCCACCATCAGGGTGGCCAGCTTGGAAGCACCGCCCTCCAGGTTGGTGGCTGTAATGTTCAGGCCGATGTTGAACTTGTCCTTGATCAGCTTGCCGAACCATCCGGACTGCAATCCTGCGAAATTGGCGTTTTGCGAGAACACGTCAATCTCGTAATACGGCAGTTCTTCAGCCTGAGTCATGGGAAGCGCCATGCAGCTGAGCAGCATGGCCAGACAGATCACCGAGCACAGAAACCGTTTCATGGGAAAACCTCCTTTTTCTTGTTGAAAGGGTTTTAGCCCTTTACAGCACCGATCATGATTCCCTTGACGAAGTACTTCTGAAAATAGGGATATACCAACAAAATGGGCAGCACAACGATCATGGACACTGTCATCTTGATGGAGGTAGGCGTTTGCGTGATCGTCATGTTGGCCAGCAGTTCGGAGGATTCAGCTGTTTTGATGATGGTCGACAGTGCCTCCGCCTCATTCATATAGCGGTAAAGCAGAAACTGAAGCGTATAAAGCCGGTTATCGGAAATGAGAAAAAGCGTATCCTGAAAGGAGTTCCACTGCCCTACTGCCGAGAAAATCGTGATCGTTGCCAAAATTGGCAGGCAAACAGGAAGGATCACCCAGGCAAAACGGGCCATGTAGCCTGCGCCATCCATCTGCGCGGCATCCTCCAGCGCGGATGGAATGCTCTCCACATAGGTCTTGACCAGGATAATGCTGTATGGTGCAACAATGGTCGGCAGAATGTAGACCAGAAAATTGTTCAGCAGGTGCAGGTTCATCATATTGATATACCAGGGAATGACGCCGGCATTGAAATACATGGTGACCACGATAAACCTGTAAACCAGCTTATGGCCGATCATGTTCTGCTTGGTGAGCAGATATCCCAGGAAAGCCGAGGCAAACACAGACAGCGTGGTGCCGATCACCGTGCGTGCCAGGGATACTATGGCAGCGGTGAGAATACCCGATATTTTGAAAATCTGAATATAGTTTTCAAAATGGACTCCCTTGGGAAGCAGAGTGATCAGTCCGCGCGCGGAAAGTGCATTATCACTGATCGTGTTGATAAACAGGTAGTAGAACGGGAACACGCAGATCAGCGTAAACACCGTCAGCAGAAGAACGTTGATCAGGTCGAAGCATACGTCTCCTGGGGAGCGGTGAATGCGGCGGTTGGCAAAAGCCTGCTTTTGAGATATGTGCAGCATAACCCTCGTGCCTCCTTACATCAACGATTCGCCGCGAACCAGCTTGCTGGCAAAATTGGCGCTCATGAGCAACACAACGCTCACAAGGGATTTCAGCATGCCTATGGCGGTTGCCAGGGAGAAGTTGCGATTCACCATGCCGATATTGTAAACGTACAGGTCCAGCACCTCGATGGTATCCTTATTCATGGGGTTTTGGAATACAAAGTAGCTTTCCATACCTGTGTTGATGAAGTTGCCGATGCTCAGCATCAGCAGTACAAAGAAGGTGGGCATCAGGCCCGGCACAGTGATGTGCATGATCTGCTGTATGCGGCTTGCTCCATCCACCTGGGCGGCCTCATACAGTTCCTGATCGATACCGGCGATAGCCGCCAGATACAGGATGGAATTCCAGCCCATGCTCTTCCACAGCTGCCACATCGTCATCTTCAGCCACATATGGTGGCCGTCCGCCAGGAAGTTCACCCCTTTGTCAATCACATTCAGGCTGATCAGTGCCCGGTTAACAAAGCCGGTATCCACCGAAAACAGGGCAAACGCCACGGAAAATACCAGTACCCAGCTAATAAAGTTGGGCAGTGTGGCGCAAACCTGGATCACCTTGTAGTAGCGCTTGGAGCGAACCTGAGACAGCTGAATGGCAAAGATCATGGGCATAATGGAAGCAAGCATGTTCAAAGCGCTCATACCAAGGGTGTTTTTCAGCACCCGAAGGATTTCCGTCGTCTGGGCAGGGGTGTTGACCAGACGGACAAACCACTTGAAGCCCACATACTGGCATTTATCCAGCGGAAAACCGGGCCGGTAGTTGTAGAATGCGTATCGCCAGCCGACCAGGGGCAAATACGAAAAGAGAAACACAAGCACCAAAAAGGGCAATATCATTAAAAGAAGCTTTATGCTGTCCATGCGCTTGGAGCCCAGTTTGCGTTGCATAAGCTCCCTCCTCTCAGACAGAATGTAAAATACGGCCTGTATTCGGCTATATATTACCCTATCCCGATTTGTGAAACAATGAAGAATCCTTAGGTCCTACACCACGATTTTACGAAAGTGCGTATGATTGCACAGGAGTCCGCATTGACATCCGCGCTTTTTTCTCTTATACTGAAGCATGTAAGATGAGTGAGTGACGATATATTGACATTCACGCCCGATTGGCAGCGCAGCAGGCACCCTTTCCTGGAGTTTCCCGCTTACAGAACGCTGCCGGGAACACGCAGATAATATGCCGTTATCTCATCAGTAGGCATGCAGAAACAAGCTGCGAAGCGGGGGGATTGTTTTGGAAAAGCGCAAATCCGGTCTGCAATGGTGGTTTAACCTGAGCATTTCCGGGAAGACGCTGCTGATGCAAAGTGTCATCATCTTCTTGCCGCTGGCGATTCTTGTCTATTTCCTGCTGAGCGTTTCCTATATGGACTATGCCTCTCATGCGGCCAAAACCAGCTATGAATACGCACGCTTCACGCTGGACAGCCTGGAAGCAGAGATGATGCAGATCAAGTCTGCCTGCAATGTACTGCTGAGCCACAGCCAAGTGCAGAATCTGCTAACCCATCCGGAGGCGGTGGAAGATCCCGCAGAAATGGAAAAGATGGACTTTTGGATTTCCAGCACCACCGGACTGCGTCGCCGCGTGTTCAGCACAACCCTTTATGCAACAGAGCATGCCTGCGCGGCCGCGCAGGAGGCCTTCCCTATATGGACCGAGCCTGCTGCCGGAACAGGCTGGCGCTTTACCCCGCAAAAGGGCAGTTTTTCCTACTCCATGAGCTGGGTTCAGGAGATATATGTGGGTGATACGCCGATGGGTGTGCTATGCCTGGAGTTGCAGCCAGATCTTCTGTCTGAAACGCTGAACAAGCTGTCCATGGTTATCGGCGGCTACTGCATTGCCTACCGCGAAGATACGGAACAGGTGGTCGGCGGACGGCTGGAGGATATCCGTGTGTCCGATGACGTTTTTGAAATGTGTAAAGACATGCCTGAGGGCTATCAGCTGATTAACCATCATGAGTATGTGGGGCTGATTCACTGCAGCACCATGAACATCAGCTTTCTGACCTTTTGCAATACGGCCATTTCAGCCAATTTTATCAGCAGCTACCTGATGGATTTCAGCATCATCGCCGGCATTCTGCTTCTGATGTGCGCCCTGGCGGTTGCATTGAACCATTACAGCATCACGCGTCGCATCAAAAACCTGTCAGGCCATATCAGCAGGCAGGCCAGCAGTCTTCAGTCGCTGAGCACCCTGAGTTCACTGACACGTCTTCAGGTGGACGGCACGGATGAAATCGGAACACTGGCCAGCAACTATAACATTATGCTGGAGCATCTGCTGCTGTCAGCCCAGCGGGAGCATCAGGCTGAGCTGCTCCAGCAGACAGCACGGTTCAGTGCCCTGCAGGCGCAGATTCAGCCTCACTTTCTGTACAATACTCTGGAATCCCTGCGGATGATGGCAGATGAAAGCGAGGCCGTTGAGGTTTCTGAAATGCTTTTTGTGCTGGGCAAGCTGATGCGCGGCAGCATCAGCGGTAAGGAGCAGGAAATCACTATGGCCAGAGAGCTTGAAAACTGTGTGTATTATCTGAAGCTGAGCAAGCTGAGGTTTGAGGCGCTGGAGTATTCGGTCACCTGTGATATTGATGCTTCATCTCTGGTATGTCCGCGGTTCATTCTGCAGCCCCTGGTTGAGAACAGCATTCATCATGGCATTTCCCGCACGCGCAGCGCAGGAATTGTGCGGGTGCATGTATACCGCCAGGGGGACCTGGTTTTCATTGATGTAGAGGATAACGGCAAAGGCATTTCTCCGGACAGGCTTGAGGAAATCCGCGATGCCATGGAAAATGGAAACGGTCTGAAGCAGGAGCAGGGCGGCATTGGGCTGTGCAATGTTCATCATCGGCTGCAGATCTACTTTGGCGGAAGGTCCGGTCTTTCCCTGTACAGCATGCAGAATCACAATCGACCGAAGCGATGGGAGCAGAAATCACGTGCTGTCCTGCTCTGCAGGAGAAGCAATTCATAAGGAAAGGGAGGGACGCAAGCTGTGAAGGGGGATTTTCCGCCACCCCATGGGATGAAAATTATGGTGGTGGATGACGAGGTAAAAATCTGCAACGGCGTTGCCCGCTTCATTAGGAAGCGCTGGCCGGAGGTTGAGGTTTCCATTATCAGCAATGCTATTGATGCCCTTGCTTCCATCCGGCACCAACTGCCCGATCTTCTCATCACCGATCTTCGCATGCCGGAGATGGATGGTCTGGAATTGATGCAGCAGGCCCGGGAACTTGGCGTGCAGCACAGCATTGTTCTGACAGGATATGATGAATTTGATTTGATGCAGCAGGCCATCCGGCTGCGGGCGCAGGATTATCTGCTTAAACCCGTTGACAAGGAGCAATTGTTCCAGGCTGTAGAAACGGCATGGAAAAACTGCTGCACGGCTGCCGTCAATGCGGCGCGGCTGGCCATGCAATATGGCGTAGAAACAGATACTCCGCTTTGGCATGAGCAGTTGCGGCTACTGTTCATGGGAGAAAAGAGCGCGTATCTGGTTCAGATGACGCAGAATCAGTTCCCTGCAGCTACATTCCTGTCCTGTGCAGCCTGATGGACGCTGGATTCCGACGAGCCTCCCTGCGGCACTTGGCTGCTGGCCTGTCCGGCCGATTTGCAGCAGCATCTTGTTGGCATTCTGGATGAGCAAAGCATTCCTTGGCGGGAGGTTCGCCAGGAAAGCGCCGGATTGCATACCGCATACAGAGATCTTTGTCGAATACGGGCAGGAGATCAGAACGAGCTTCAGGTTGCCTTTGACTGTTCTCCGAAGCATCCGGAGGCACTGGCAGCGCTTCTCGCGGCACAACTGCGGGACAAATCGGCCCTGTATGCACAATTATGCACAGTGCAGAGGCTTCTGGGAGATTGCCGCCGCAGTTGTGACAGCTGGCGTATTCTGCTGGCACTGCGCCAGTCGAAGTCCCTTGATTGTTCCGCTCTGGCCTCCGCCCTGCTGCAATACAGCAGTCCCGAATCGTCCTTGTCCCCCGCTGTCAGAACTGCGTGCAGCATCGTGGACGAGCATTATGCGCATGAGTGGAAACTGTCAGAGATTGCCGGGCAGGTATATGTATCCCCCAACTATCTCAGCACGATATTTCATCAGGAAACAGGTCTGACCTTCACCAGCTATATCAACAAGGTTCGGATTGAGAAGGTGTGCATCCGTATGGCAGAGGATGAAAGTGCCAGTCTTGTCGAAATCGCATCTGGTGCCGGATTTACAAACTCCAACTATTTTTTCAAGGTTTTCCGTCAGGTCGTCGGCATGACGCCAGGCACCTTCCGCAGCCTGGTTCGAAGAAACTGATGCATCCTGTACCAAATCCATCCTCCGTATAATGGAAGGCACCATCTTCCTGGCACAGTATTTGTCCGGCAGGGAGCATGCCTTGACCGGAACACTCTGCTGCACCATCAAAGGAAGAGGCGCTGCTTATCGCCATAAGCGCGTCCCTGTCCAGCTTTCTTCCCTTGCCGCCAATATCAATATGGCCAGAGAACCTGTCAGTTCTCCGGCCATATTCACAAAGCAATTATCAGCCAAAAAAGTGCACCTGTCAAAGACAGGTACGCGTGTATTATTATGCTCTTACTCCTTAGGATTCTCCTCGACCTTCTTCTTGCGGGGCGCGCGGGGCTTCTTGACGGGAGTCTCGGCGGGCGTTTCAATAGGCGCTGCTTCAACAACCGCCTTGGGCTTGCGGCCACGCTTTTTCGCAGGGGCCTCGGCAGGAACCTCTTCCTTCACCTTCTTGGCCCGACCTGTACCTTTTCAGAGGGAGGCATTTCGCCCCCGTTATCCTTCCGGGAGAAGGTGTACACCGCGTCCTTGCTCATACACACGGCTGATGGTGTGGTGCATTTCCAGCGCGGCGGGATCCTCCGCGCCGCCCGCTGCCACGCCCTCCCGGCGCAGCATCCGCGCATGGGCCACCGCAGGCGACGGCACCGGTGCCAGCTGATCCAGCAGATCGGGAAAATACTTTTCCACCAGCAGGTTCACCGTGGGGCAGCAGGTGGTGATGAGGTTGGGCATCTTTCCTTTTTCCGCCAGCGCGGCATATTCCTCGCTGACGGCCGTTGCGCCGATAGCGGTTTCCTCGATACCCGCAAAGCCCAGGCGCTTCATGGCGGAGGACAGGGAGGCGAAGGTTGCCCCCTCCGGCAGCGCCGCAATAAAGGATGGCGCAACGGAGGCGTAGACCTTCTCACCCCGGTCGATCATGGAGCAGACCTTCTGCACGTCGCTCTCAATCTGCTTGGCGTTCTGCGGGCAAATGAGGGTACACTTCCAAACTGGATTTTATCGTCATTGCGGATCGCAAGCGGATTACGAAGGAGAGCTTTGAGCGCTGGTACGCCTGCCAATCCACTTATGTAAAAGTCAGCGACAGACCGTTAGCAGAGCAGAGGCGCATAGCGCGGGAATACGGTCGCAAGCAAGCCGAAACAAGGACATCATCGCGGTCTTCCCTGAGAGCACGCAGAAAAACAGCACGGCGCTGGTGCTGAAAAAGCCAAAAACGTCCAGCAGCATTCGCAAGGTATTTCTGCCCCGAACGGTAGCGGAAATGCTCATCAAGCGCAAAGAAGAGGTGGACGCCATGCGGCTTGCGCTGGGCGATGAATATGCCGATTACAATCTGGTTATCACGGGACGGCTCGGCACGCCCACGGAAGGCGCGCGGATTGAGAAGGCGCTGAACGAGTTGATTACCGCCAACGACCTGCCTAAGGTGGTCTTTCACAGTCTGCGGCATTCCAGCATCACCTACAAGCTGAAGCTCAATGGCGGTGACATCAAGGCTGTGCAGGGGGATTCCGGTCACGCACAGGCGAAAATGGTCACGGACCAATATTCGCATATTCTGGATGAGAGCCGCGTGTCGAATGCGCATCTGCTGGAAGAAGCCTTCTACGGAAGACGCGGTTCCGAAGCGTGCATGGTGGCGCATCCTGCCAGCGAGAAGAAAGCCGATCCGGTCGTCCAGCAACTCGAAGCATCCGGCATGGACGCGGCGGCACTCGTTCAGATTCTGAGCAACCCGGAGATGGTCAATATGCTGAAAATGCTGTCGAAGACGTTGGGCGGAAACAAGGAATGACCAAACATCGATTTGCTCTTCACTGACAGCTACTATCACTATAAAAGGCACAGCCCGTGAATCAAAATGATTCGCCGCTGTGCCTTTTGCTTTGTTAATGAAGAAGTTGATGCGATACATGTTCGCCAAGAGCGGCGATTCCCACTTATTCTGCCACATAGGGCATAATTCCCAGCTCCTGATGCTTTACGCCTAAGTTCATCTTCCAACTGAGCCATGTGGCGCGAAATGGCAGACTGCGAAATATGCAGCAGGTCCGTAGTCTTGTTCCGAGGGAACTTTTGGGGCAGAGGGTGTATCGCTAATTCCAACGCACGCACTTTGCACAGCTAATCTCCGCTATCCAACGCGCTAACGCCACGCCCAAACCATTAGCCCCTGCCGCATATCCATCCGACGAACCGCACACACTGCGTACCTTCATTCATCCCGCAGAAACGCAGGAAAAACACGGCGTTTCGCCTTCCTTTGTCCTGCACGAATTACCCCTTCCAACGGCGTGAAATTTGACCGCTTCTCAAAATTAGCAGGGAAACAGGCTTCCACCCCAAATCGCCATTAGCAGGAGCGGAAAATCGTTAGCAAATTTCTAATCAGCTAATCGGCCGCGTGTGCATTTTCGCACGCTGAACACAAAAAGAATCGCCCATTTCAGCCACGGATTCTCGTCAAATTCATGCCCTGAAACGGACGATTTTTTACCAAATTGGTGATCCCGGCGGGATTCGAACCCACGGTCTGTCGCTTAGGAGAGCGAAAAAACGTTCGCCTTTGAGTGCCTCCGAGTGCCTTCAAATGCCCAAATATCAACGTTTTCCACCATTTTCGGATGTTCGCATTTCCTCCAAAAACCGCCTGTTTTACCCTGTTCGTGTTAGCAGAGTGTTAGCAGCTTCTAATTTTGGCGGTAGGCCATTTTCCCACGACGTCCGCTTTTGTTAGCAGGTTTGTGCAGTATTTAATGACATATTGTTTATCATTAGTAAACTCATGCTACGAAACCCTTGCACTGAATGCATTTTTGAAGATAACAATTATTACGGATTTTCAGTGCCATTTTTGAGCTTGAAAGGTTTCTCCAGAAAACACCCGAAAATACCAGATTGTACATGCGAAATGAGTCTTGTGTTATTATCTTATGGAAAAAATAAACCGTGCTCCCTAGTAGGAAGAGCACGGTATTTGAAGGCTTATATGCACGTCATTTCTGTCAGAAGAAATGTAGCTCCCGATGATAAAATCGCTGCATGTTGCCACATTGACATTGTATCCAGGCTTGAGCTGCCCGTTTCTCATGTAGTCCTCTTTCATGTGCATAAAGGTTGCGTCATGGTCCGTTTTGCTGAAGCTATTCCGATTTCCGCAGATGTGAATATCATTTGTGTATTGCTTGAGTTTGGCAAGACATTGATCTACCCATTCGCTCAGTCTCTGCAGCCGCGTTTTTCTTTTGCCTTTTCCTGAAACAAGCTCGATTCCATCCGCTTTGATTCGCGCATGGATTCTTTTCCAAAGCTTCTTCAATTGTCGGACAGCAATCTTTTCCGGAACATGAAAGCGGATACCTACCTCTTTCAGCTTTGCAGGCAGCTCATCATGAATTTTCTTCAGCAGCTTTTCTGTCTTTTGGGCCGTTGCTTTCTTCCAGACAAAACTGTACTTGTTCGCATTTGCTTCAATCTTTGTGCCATCTATGAAAGCCGCTTCAAGGCTGAGCAGTCCTCTTTCGTGCAGCAAAACAACAAGCTGACACAGAATATCCTGCCCGGCTTCCTGTGTTAGAATATTCTTTCTGAATCGGTTGATGGTGTTGTGATCCGGCGCACGCTGCCCCTCAAGCAAATAGATGAAGTGCAGGTTTTCTCGGCAGCATGCTTCAAGCGCACGGCTGGATATCTGCTTGCGCATATACCCATACACCATGATTTTCAGCAGAATCTTCGGTGAATACTCGATTCTCCCAAGTCGGGAGTACGCCGCATACAGTTTGCTGTAATCCATCCTTTCCATGACGGCGTTGAGCAGTCTCACCGGTGCATTCTTCTCAATGTTTACTTCGCAGTCCAGCGGCATGACCAGTTGAAATCCATTCGTCATTGCTGTATAATCTGTCTGCGGCATGTTTGTTTTCATGGTAGTTACATTCTACCGCAGGCATTCGGATTTTCATAGTCCGAATGCTTTTTTTGTACCAAAAAGGAGTTGCCTCTTTTTAGTGAGACAACCCCTTTTTTCTTTGGCACTTCACGGAAAGCTGAGGAAGCTGCAAAACAAGAGCGCTGCAAGCAAACAAGAGCTTGCAGCGCTCGTCGCGTTTGCGGATGCGATGAACCCTCTTCCTTGGCGAAGTGATGCGCGTCCCATGCTCTCCTGCGCCATCTGCTTGCGTCTTTTCGTCGGGAAACCGTATGCTCCGACGTGAAAAAAATGCGCCCCCTGATGGGAAACTGGCTTGCTTTTTCCAGTGTCCGCTTCAGGAGGCGCAGGGGAGGGGGTGAAGGCAGGGGATTCGGCGTTAGTGCCGGGAAGCAATGAAGATAACAGCAAAGATGAAAATCAACAGACCGAGCGCAATGTAATTGAGCGTATCGACCGATAGGTTCACCTTGTCGTACATATCAGTGATCCAATTGCGGCCACGGCGCGGCGCTTTGGGGTCTGACGATTCCGTCTGCTGCTCGCTTGTCGATTGCGGCTGTTTCTTGTTTTCCTCCATTGTTTTCGCTCCTCCTTCCATAACGATAGAGCAAGAGGCTCCGTGCATGAAGTACAGAGCCTCTGCGAAGCATGTTTGAAAGCTGATGGCACAAGGAACTCTGCCCCATTGCACCGTGAAACCGTTACTTTCTGGTCATGTACTTGCGCATATCCAGAATAACAGCGAACAGGATAACCGCGCCCTTTACGATGTAGGTAACGTTGCCGGAGATGCCCAGGAAGGTCATGCCGGCGATAATCAGCTGCATCATGAACACGCCAAGGACAACGCCGGAGATTCTGCCGGTGCCGCCGACGAACGATACGCCGCCGATAACGGCTGCGGAAATGGCGTCGGCTTCGTAGTTCAGACCCAGCGTCGCAGTGGAGGAACCCATACGGGCAGCTTCGATGAAGCCAGTATAGCCGTACAGAGCGCCAGCGACCATGAAAACGCCGATGATGGTCATCATAACGTTCACGCCGGAAACGCGGGCTGCTTCCTCGTTAGAACCGACGGCAAACATGTTTTTGCCGAAAGCGGTCTTGTTCCAGACGACCCACATCAGCGCGGTCACGATCAGCGCCAGCAGCACATACATGGGAACCACGGTGAAGATGGCAGTGCCGTTGGGGCGAACGCCGGTTTGAATTTGGAACAGGGGCTTGGTGACGAAGCTGGTGGTGTAGCTGGAGTCGAAGGAACCGACCTGCACCGAGTTGGAAACCGTCAGGTAGATACCGTAGACGATCATCTGCATGGCCAACGTGATGATGTAGGGGTGAACCTTGAATTTCGCCATGACGAAGCCGTTGATCAGACCAACACATGCGCCGATGAGCATAACGAGCAGCAGCACCAGCACGATGTTGGCAGGGGCTCCGCCTGCCAGCACGCGATTGGCAACGTCCGCACGCTGGAGCAGGATGGCCGCCACGAAAGCGGTCAAGCCAGCCACGCGGCCGCCGGTCAAGTCCGTACCGGCCAGAATGATACAGCCGGCAACGCCCAGCGCCATCGGCAGACGGGCGGCGGTCAGGGAGATGATGTTGATGAGGGAAGCGGGCTTGAGGAAGGCGTCACGCTGCGTCTGGACATACAGCGCCAGCAGCACGATGACAATAATCATGGCGTGATCGAGAATCCAGTTCAGGACGCTCTTCACGGAGAGATTCGGCTTTTTTGCCTTTGTTGCAACATTCGACATGTTCAGGCAACCTCCTTACAAGTTCTTTGCAGCCAGTTCGAGTATCTTTTCCTGATCGACCTTACCGTCGCCTGTCGGGACGTATTCGCCGGCAATCTGACCGGCGCTCATCACGAGAATACGGTTGCAAGTGCCCAGGAGTTCAGGCATTTCGGAAGAGACCATGATGATGCTCTTGCCCTGCTTGGCGAGGGACTGAATCAGCTCATAGATCTCGTACTTGGCGCCCACGTCGATACCGCGGGTCGGGTCATCCAGCAGCAGAACGTCAGGATTGGTCAGCATCCAGCGACCGAAAATGACCTTCTGCTGATTGCCGCCGGACAGATTCTTAATCTGCTGACGCTGACTGGGCGTTTTGATGTGCATCGCTTCAATCATGCGATCCGTATCCCGAGCCATTTTTGCGTCGCTGAGCAGCGGGAATTTCCCCAGCTTGTAGTTCTTCAGGTTGGCGATGACGGTGTTTGCGCGGATGTCAAGGATGCCGAAAATGCCAGTTGCGCGGCGTTCCTCGGTGACCAGCGCAAAGCCCTGCTTGATGGCGCTGTTGGGTGACAAGTTGGAAATTTCCTCGCCCACCTGCGTGCCATTGATGTCGTGTACTTCCATGCTGTAGTCTTCAGGCGTACCGCCCTGCGCGGCGCGGAAGCCGAAGTTGAACTTCTTGATGGTGCCGCTTTGACGGGTGCGATAGCCGAAAAGGGTTTCCAGCAGCTCGGTACGGCCGGAGCCATCCAAGCCCGCTACGCCCAGGATCTCGCCCTTGTGGAGCGTGAAGCTGGCGTCGCGCAGCTGATTGTATTTGGCGGTCAAGCCCTCCACCACGATCATCGGATCGTCGTGGACGATGTTATCCTTGGGCGGATAGGCTGCGCTCAGCTCGCGACCGCACATGTTCCGAATGACCTCTGCGCGGAAGGAATCGTCGTCCGTGCCGTATTCGGTCTTGTGGCGGGTGGTAATCCAGCGTCCGTCGCGCATAACGGTCACGTCGTCGGCAATGCGCCAGATTTCCTTCATCTTGTGGGAGATATAAACGATGCCTACGCCGCGTGCCTTGAGCATATTGATGATGGAGAAGAGCACCTCAACCTCCGCCTCGGTCAGGGAAGAGGTCGGCTCGTCCAGCACAATAATCTTGGAGTTGAAGGAAACAGCTTTTGCAATTTCCACCATCTGACGGCGCGAAACGGGCATGGTGGACATGATGGTACGCGGGTTGATGTTGATGCCGAATTTCTCGAAATTCAGATCCTTAAAGACCTCCATGGTCATGTCGTATTCGGCCTTGTCGGAAACGAAGGGCATCTTAGCGCCGCCGAGCTTGATTCGCGGATAGCGCCCGAGCCAAATGTTGTCCATCACGCTACGCTTCAGCGCCTGATTCAGCTCCTGATGCACCATGGCGACGCCGTTGTCCAGCGCATCGCGGGAAGACTTGAAGTTAACCTCTTTGCCGTCGAACCAGATTGTGCCCGCATCCTTGCTGTAAATGCCGAAAAGGCACTTCATCAGCGTGGATTTACCGGCGCCGTTTTCGCCCATGAGTGCATGGACGGTACCGGGACGGACGGTCAGCTGTGCATCGTCAAGCGCTTTGACGCCGGGGAAGGACTTGCAGATGCCTTCCATGCGCAGCAAAACATCGTCTTTTTGCATGTTTGTCTTTTCCTTTCCTGGAATTCAACGAGAACAAACGATTGTAAAGCGGCGGATGATACCGTGGGTACCGACCTGCCGGAGAGCAAGTCGAATGCTGCTTGCCATATGTTGGTCAGCAGTGAAAGACGGAGAGAACCATTCGGTTCTCTCCGCCCGAAGTGCTCAGGGAAGAATTACTCGCCAGTGTACACAGCGTAGGGAATCTGCACGAACCAGTTGTCAACGATAACGTAGTTCTCGTTCAGACCCTCGAACTTGTTTTCCTTGCCGGCAATCAGGTTCGCGGTGATGGTCGCAACAGCGTCCGCCATACCAACGTTGTCCTGCTTGATGGTGCCGACCATGTAGCCGTTGTTGATCAGATCCTTCGCAACGTCGGTCGCGTCCACGCCGAACACGGGGATCGCGGTGGTGCCTTCGCCGTGGTTGTAGCCAGCGTTCTGCAGAGCCATCACAGCGCCATACGCCATGTCGTCGTTGTTGCAGATAACCAGCTCGACCATGTTGCCGTTGCCTTCGTTGTACATGGACAGGACGGTCTGCATCTGCTCAGAGGAGAAAACGTTGGACCAGCTGCCGTTGGGGTCAACGAGGTACTTGTTGGCGTTGGAGGCGTCGTAGAACTCAATCTCCGGCTTGCCCGCGGCAACCAGCGCCTTGTTGGCGTATTCCACAGCCAGCGCGGTACGAGCGATAGCTTCCTGGTTAGCTTCGTCGCCCTTGAACATGATGTAGGAAATCTTGCCGTCGCCGTTGAGGTCGATGTCGTTGTAATGCTCAACCAGATACTGACCAATCAGCTCGCCCTGCATAACGCCGGCGTCTTCAAAGTTGGTGCCGACGAACGCGGAAGCGGGGTTGTTCAGAAACAGGTTGGCGGCTTCTTCGTTGTTGGTAGAGACAGGACGGTTGAACCAAACGGTGGGGATGCCCGCAGCCTGAATCTGGTTCATGATGGTCTGCGCCGTGCTGATGGCGCCGGATTCAACGAGGTTCACCACAATAGCTTCGCAGTCGTTGTTCATCAGAGCCGTGCTGATGAAGTCGGACTGTACCTGCTGGTTGCCGTTGGCGTCGGAGCCGTTGATCGTTTTGTCGTAATTTTACGTGACTTTCACACAAAAATATTCACGTAAATAAATACGACGTGAACGCCCTATATTGACAAATTCTTGTCCATATGGTATAGTTGAATCAGAAACAAAATACTTACTGATTAGTAGTGTCGTTTGTTTTGCCTGCTGTTGGAGGCGCTTGCATGGCGCTCCCTTTGTTTGTGTTGCCTGTAATGAATGGAAGGCACTACCGCACAATTCGGCGGCGCGTCTGGCGATGTCTTTTCCGCCATCTGCGGCATGCAAATTCCTCGATTTACATCCAGTAAACCTTCGGAATTTGCATTTGCATCTGACGAAAAATCCATTCGTCAGCCGACTGCCTCATTGTGCGGTGTTACCCTAAATCTACCCTTGACAAATCACATTCCAAAAGAGGCTTTGTCAAGCCCTCTCCCTGGCAAGGGCGCACTTACTCACCACCTGCAAGCAGACGGTGGTATCCCTCCCGTTGGTCGGGCTCGTGCACTCTCCGATGGGGAGTTTCGCTCTCTGCGGAGAGCGACAGGAAATTCGGCAAACCTCATTCCCTGCACGAAAAACGCCGCTGCTGGCAGAAGTACAGCAGCGGCATTTTTCGTGATGACGCAGCATTGCCGATAGCGCTGAGGCGGATTCTCTATGCAGTTTTTTATAGGCTGACAGCTCCGTAAGCCTTCGTCGTCAGCTTCAGGTACTCAACGCCTGCCAGCATGACAATACCAATGCCATGCGTATCGTTGAAGTTCCACATCAGCGTGCGATAATAGGCGCGGGAGAAGGAGAAACCTGATCCGCGGCACACGCCGTACAGGTTGCCGTCCCGGTCAATCGCCTGCTCGCACAAGCCCTTCCAGGCACGCTCGACGGCGCTGCGTACCTCATCCAGCACCGCCACATCATACCAGCCGTTACGCAGGCCGCGGGAGAAGGCGCAGATGAACATGGCCGTCGCCGAGGACTCCAGATAGGTACCGGGTTCATCAAGAATCTGATGCCACAATCCGGAGGCATCCTGCAGCTTCATGTACCCTGCGCTGAGCTCGCGGAAGAACAATAGCAATGCAGGCCGCTTCTCATGGCCGACCGGCAGCTTTTGCAGCAGCTCGCTGAGGGTGAACAGCACCCAGCCGTTGCCTCGGCTCCAGGGGATACGGTTGCTCTTTCCGTTTCGTAAACAGCGCATGTGGGACATGATCTGTTTGTCGGGCATAAAGAGGAGGTCCTTGTATTGAAGCAGCTGATTAGCGCAGGCGTTCATACCTTCCATACTACCGGTCAGCTCCGAATAGCGGCACAGAAAGGGGCCAGACATATACATATCGTCCGCCCAGATGGTATCGTCGCGGCGGCAATAAGCTCCTTCGGAGGTGCGGGGCTGTTCATGGAGCATATATTCCCCAATGGCATCAGCCAGCTTGCGGACAGCCGCGTCGCCGGGCTTGGCGCATTCCAGCATCATGGAGCCAAAGGAGCCGCAGTCGTCCAGCGCGTCAAGCCAGCAGATTTGCTGATTGACCCCCGGAAAGCCATACCTTGCCTGATCATAAAGCGCATACTCATGGATGGAGACGACCTGATCCACATGGCTTGTCACATAGTCGTTCATGACCTCGCGGCTCAGGAAATGCCCCGCCTGCCACATGCCGTAGAGCGTAACGCCCAGCGGATAAGTCCAGCGGCCAAAGAGCTTGCTTTCCACATAGGGACGCAGAGCAACGCCGTCAAAGCCAGTGCGCCAGGTGATTGTCCCCTCCGCGCCCTCAACCAGCTGTCCCATGGCGCATGCGGTGAAGGCTGAAGTATCCGCGGTTTTCAGCGGGCCCATGATGAGATAAGGTGTCGTCCTTCCATGAATATGCACAGGAGGCTTCCTCCAAGCCCAGTCGCTGTCGCTCACCAGCGCGGCCACCGCCTGATAGGGGCCGACGGCCACAACATCATGCTGTGCTCCGGGGATAACCCGTCCGGGCTTACCGTCCACGATCAGGGTTACAGCGTCATGGGCGGCAAGGGGGACACGGACGCTTCCCTTGAGCCACGCCGCATATACGCCTGCCCCGACAAGGGACTTTTTCTCCGCGCGGGGAAGCCAGGTCAGCTCCGGCGGCATAAAGTCGCCAAAGAAGCTGCCCACGTCAATCTGCATCCGTTCATCCACCGGCTCCGTGTAGAGGATTCCTGCCTCCCCGTCATATTCCTTGTAGGGCAGTACATAATTACAGGGCTCCCACTGCGGCATGGCATTGGCGAAAGCGCAGCCAAAGCCGATCTCCGTCCGCTCGCAGCGCCATACGAAACGATTGTAGCCTGCCCTCAACGACACATCAATCCTGCATTTTTCATGGGTGCGTTCCTGATTGCCGTTGGACTGGAACACCCTTTCCTCATTCAACCACACCTGAACAGGACCGTCGCACTCCACCACGAAGCCAGAGCTCTTGGCCTGCGGACAGTATAGATCGGCGGCGGCATAGACAATTTCGCCATTCTCTCCGCCGGGAAAACGCCGCGCAAAATCCAGCAGATATCGCGCCTTTCGATCCGCCTGAATGCCTGACTCATCAAAGGTGCGCCAGATAAAGGGCGTAACAGGATTTTCCCCCATAAATCGGGTTCCAAGCAGATCAATGATTCTCCCGGCATCGTCGCCATAGCTCCAGGCAGCGCTGTTGCGATCGTCAAAATAGTATCCCATGGTCAATTTCCTTTCTTTTCTGCAATGCTTTCGCGATAGGCGGAACGCTTGGCTTCAATGGCGCGGCTGCCGCCCGCGGAGAGATAGGCGGCCACGCCGCGATCCCATTCCTCATCGAAATTCTCAGCCGGGCACATGATGGTTCGTATGCGGAGCTCCCTTTCCTTCGCGGCCAGGATGTTAACCGTTTCCAGCGACGCGGGGATATATCCAGTTCGCGAAGCACCCGGCTTTGAATATAGCGTACCCAGGCGTTGTCCTCGCAGGAGCCATATTCCTCGGGCATGTTCTCCCGGTCATAGACCATGACGCGAAGCGTTTCCGTCTGTGCCGACGCGCTCCCATGCACAAGGAACGGCAGCGTCAGCAGGAGAAGGAGAAACGAGAGCAGGCACATCTTTCTCACAGGAAATACCTCAATCATTTTCTGTGACCGGGAATTATACCCGGTCGCTCAAACAGCGGAGCGCATATTAAGGTAACACCGCACAAATGAGGTGGTCCGCTGGCGGAAAAGACATCGCCCGACGCGCCGCCGAATTGTGCGGCGTTGCCTTAAGGCAATACCGCACAAATGAGTTGGTGCGATGGCGAATGCATTTTTTGTCAGATGCGATTGCAGAAATCGAAGGTTTACTGGAGGTAAATCGAGATTTCTGCAAGAAGCAGATGGCAGAAAAGGCATCGCCAGCGCTGCAGACGAATTGTGCGGTAGTGCCTTAAATATCCGTGCGCTCGGCCTTTTCAAAGTCAAGAATCGTCTGATGACCGCCGGCATTGATCTCGATTGCGCCCGCGTCAAATTCCGTCTGAGCAAACTCGTTATCATAGCGCTTGTAGCCATGGATGCAGATGGTTTCTCCCCCGACGGTCAGGGGCCTGTTCCAGCCGAAGGTGATCTCACCCTGAGAGGGAGACTGGTAGATCAGGTTGTGCGTGTCGCCGCACACCTTTTTCCCGGCAAAGCCGTCCATGAACGCCTCAAAGCTGCCGTTTTCAGCCTTGGAGCCCATTTCAATGACCCACACGTTTGCGTGACCCTGCGCGATGTACTCATAATCGTCGGCACGGTCATATTTCTCCTGCCAGCTTTCGGCGTACAGCTCTTTGAACATGGCGGGATCCTTCTTTTCCCAGTAGCCGGGCAGCAGCGAATACACCGCCGCATACCCATCGCCTTTGCGGCCAAAGATCCAGCCCTCCTTCTCCACCACCTCGTCCATCTCATGCCTGGGGAAGTAGAGGTGGGAATAGAGGTAATCCACAAAGTCGGGTTCAACGCGGTACAGGCACAGCAGCACGTTTTCATGCTGCACGGCGCGGGGCAGGGTCAGGTTGCCGGCCCAGCAGTTGGGACGGTTGGAATACTCGGTGGAAGCGGGATTGGTTGTAAAGATGACTGCCTTGCCGCCCAGGGAGGCCGTCCAGGGATGCTGCTGATAGCCCATGCGGCCCTTGCGGAAATCCTGCGCGCAACTGAGGATATAGTCCGGCGTACGGCGTGTGTAGATGTCCACCTGTGTCATGGCTGTGAAGTCGGGCGCATCCACGCAGGGCGCACCAGCCTCATCATGCAGCTTGTAGCGCTCATAGTAGGCGCGGACACGGTTAGTCATCCAGTTCCATGTGGGGAACACCTTCAGCGAGTTCTCAATGGTCAGGCGGTCGGAGTATGTCTGCTGGCCCCAGAAGAACATGATGTTGTCAAAGTCGGCGGGATCCACGCCATAATACTTGGCGTCCGCCACGTCGATGCTCATGCGCTCGCGGTTTGTTTGGATTCCCGTGGGAGCCGCTGCTGCCGCCAGGATAGCCTTGGGACAAACATAGCCGTTGGCAGCCAACATCACGGCGCAGTTGCTCATGGTGCCGGCGTATCCCTTATCAAACAGCAGCGCCATCACGGCGGAGCAATCCTCATAGTCGGGCTCGATGATAAAGCGGGTATAGACGCGGCCATGGGTGGTGGGCAAGTGCCCTTCAAAATGATTGACCGCCAGGTCAAACACCAGCATGTCAATCAGCATGCGGCAGCGGGTGCGGATATCCGCCTCGTCGGCATAGATCATCAGGTTGACCAGACCCAGCATGTCATCCATGTAGTATCCCTGAGTCAGCCATTCGCTGAAGCCGAAGCGTTCACGCCAGTTCAGCCAGCGGCGCAGGAAGGCGGTGGCATGGGCGTGATGCTCAGCGCCGGTCATGCCATTGTTGGGGAACACCACGTCAGGATACATCTGCCCCACCAGATATTCGGCGCTGTGATACAGGATTTGATGATTCTCGGTGAAGAAGCAGGCGTGCACATCGCCGGGCTCGTCCAGCCAATACTTGAAATGAATCAGACTCTGTTCAATCTTCTGTGCCTGCTCCTCATTCAGGCGCGTTCCGCGATGCTCGCGCAGCATACGGATCAGCGCGGGGATGGTGAAATCAGCGCAGTCCAGGCGGGCGTCGATGCGCTCAAGCGCCTTGTCAATGGCGAAGTTTCGAATAGGCGGCGTGTCGATCCCGGCCTTTTGCAGCTCCATCTTCGCCAGATCGTAATACAGGCCCAGGAAGCCGTTGAACGCGTCAAACGCGCCGGACATTTCCTCGGGCGTGGTTGCAGCCTGGACCTTTCCAAGCTCCACGACATGTTCCAGATACTTCAGGTTGTCCATGTGATTATTCCTCGCTTTCATGATATTCATCCGCCGTCTCGGCGGCTATGGTACTGTCTGCGGAGGGATGCTTCCGATACTCGCCGGGGGAGCATCCCATATACTGTTTGAACAGACGATACATGGTCTGCTCGCTGCCAATGCCGACCTGCTCGGCAATATCCCGCTGGGAGATGGTCGTGTTCACCAGCAATTCCTTCATCTTTTCAAGGCGGATGCCGAGCAGATAGGCTGAAAAGGTTGTTCCCATCTCCGTCGATATGATCTTTCTGAGATATTATATCCCTGCCCGCCGCATCAATGTGGCCAAGCTCGGTTTGTTCATCCGCAAGGACTGGCTGGACAAGCTGAACATGGCGGAGCCTACCACCACCGAGGAGTGGGTTGCCTATCTGCGCGCGGCCAAGGAAGCCAAGCTGGGCGGCGAGCAGACGGTTCCCTACGCCATGAAGCTGTATGAGAACAGCCCGCTGTTCTCCACCTCCGTGATCGTGGATTCCTTCCTGGACTTCTCCAAGATCACCAAGGAGGACTGGTACTCCCTGTATCACGAGCAGATGCCCGGCGCGAAGGAGGCCTATCGTCTGCTGAATACCCTGTACAATGAGGGCCTGATCTCCGAGAATTTCGCCATTGATAACGGCGACATCCGCGACCGCGATCTGAACCAGGGCTACGCGGGCTTCTACATCGAGGGTCCCACGCAGGTTTGGCCCGATTACAGCGATGAGATGAAGAAGAACGTAGGCGAGGACGCCGAGTGGATCCCTGTTAACCCCTTCGTGAATCCTGACGGCTACACCCTTCACGAGAACTATGCCGCCAACGGCATCTGCATCTTCATTCCCAGCTGGGTGAATAAGGAGACCGCTGTTGCCGCGATGAAGTACATGGACTGGATGGCTCAGCCTGAAAACATGTTCTACCTGCAGAATGGCATTGAAGGCGTTCACTATGATCATCTGAACGAGGACGGCCTGCCCGTTGGCCGTGTAACTAATGACAACCTGCCCGACGACCAGAAGTGGCTGTCCGCTGTCGACCTGGTGTTCCTGTCCAATGGCAGCAGCTTCGGCAATGATGAGCTGAACAACAAGTACAGCGCCTTGACCTTCACCGGCTATGAGGATGTCGTCGCACGTTCCTATGAGTACATGGCCAAGGATTCCTATGCACCCATCGGCTTCACCGTGGCGATTAAGGCCGAGGCCGACTACGACCAGATGGTGCTGGCAAAGCAGGCTGAGCTGCTCACCAACGCCCTGACCTGCGATCCGGCCGAATTTGACGCGGTGTATGATCGCTGCGTGCAGGCCATCCTGGACGTTGGCGGCCAGCAAATCGTCGATGAGCGCAAAGCTGCCTATGAGGCTGGCTTGATCCGCGGCGACTTCCCCATGGAGGTGCTTTCCAAGTAAACATGGACTGGATGATAGCCATCAGCGCTGCTGATATGGCTACGGCATAAGGAAACATTCTCAGGGAGCGATGCAGCAAAAAAGCGCATCGCTCCTTTTGCTGCGGGCGGCTCCCATCGGGTCAGGTGCCCACCACCGGTTCCTTGCCGGGAAGAATTGCTACGAAGATTTCGCTCGAACATCCTCCGTCTTGGTAAATACAGGCTGAGCTGTGACGGACGCGGCGAGCAGCATTCATCCAAGTAAAGGTACGTTCGACAATCCAGCGCCACGGAAGTTTTTCCCACTCATGAGGCTTGATTTTCTCGGAGATGTCCACCCGGCGCCGGAGCTGTTGATTAAGGTAACACCGCACAAATGAGGTGGTCGGCTGGCGAATGGATTTTTCGTCAGATGCAAATGCAAATTTCGAAGGTTTACTGGCGGTAAATCGAGAAATTTGCATGCCGCAGATGGCGGAAAAGACATCGCCAGACGCGCCGCCGAGTTGTGCGGTGTTACCTTAACTTCGTCAATACACGTGCCGCGATAACCTGCATCGGCGCAAAAGGCTTGAATTGACGGATACTTTTTGCAAGCCTTCTGCGCTGCAAGAATGCCTGATTTCGTATCGTGAATGTTTGCAGCATGAACCACGATGCCCAGTAAGTTGCCCATTGTGTCTATGACGGCATGACGTTTGCGCCCTTTTGCTTTTTTTCCGCCATCGATGCCGCGCTTTTCATTGTCTGCTACCGTTTTTACGCTTTGCGAATCAATTAACGCATAGTGCGGTTCGGCACTTTTCCCCGCATCTTTACGAGTCTTTTCAACCAAGTGAGCGAGGATCTCCTCCCATAATCCCGACTTTGCTCCACGGCTGAAAAAACTATAAACCGTTTGATACGGCGGGAAATCGTGCGGAAGCTGCCGCCATTGACAGCCGGTCTTTACGATATACAGCACGGCATTTGTCAGTTCGCGCTTGCTCCACTTCCGATTCCGCATTCCCGAATATAGTGGCTCTATTTCTGACCACTGCGCGTCTGTCAAGTCCGTCGGGTACGGCTTGTGCTCGGCTCTTGCTTCTTTCATTCTACTATTATAACACATCCATCTTATGAAGACAAGTTCTTAATTTAATTCTTTCAGTGGAGACTTCTGCTTTTGCCTTTTCAATATCGTTGATGAACCTTTTGCTTTTCAAGCATTTTAGTAATGTGCTGACCGCATCCATGAATGAAACCTCCTCGTTTTTACTCGTTGGCATCGTCACCGCTTACATCTTCATAAATAACTTCAAGAATCTCCGTAAGATAATCTGAGTATTCATCTTCAGAGGGAAGCTCAACATATTCACGCTCCGCAACCACTGGATCAATGGCCATTTCTATCAGCTGACGAGCAAAGGCGTTATGATCCTTGTATTGGTACATTTGCTTCAACATCTCAGCTGTAATCAAGGTCTGAAGGTTCTCGATCGACTGGTTTAAAGCTGATCAACCGTTTCACTGTGTCACTTTTCTCCTCTCTTGTTCAGTTACGCTACAAGATAAAGATACTCTTCATCAAACAGCATGCCCTTGACCTGATTGCTCAGCTCATCCACATTTCGGATGCTGCTTTCAAAAATTTCGCTGCCTGTTTTCTGCTCAGCAGCAAAGCTTTCTGCGAGCTTTGCGACCTTCTCCTCATTGGCCTTTTCGATTTGTTCACCGCAGTTCTGCAGCCATTCATCCACAGGGCCATCTTTCAGGATCGGTGCGGAACCAATAAGTTTGCCCAGTCCTTTTGCAGCATTTGCAATTCCGCCAGCCACCATCATCTCCACAGAACCGCCGGAAAATTTCTTCACATAATCACGGCACTGCTCAAACTGCCGGTCGTAATTTTCCTGATAATCATGCACCTTGTCAGCAACAATTTTCAAATCTTCTGCCACAAAACGGCCATCCAGCATCACTTCCAGATAAGAGGCGAATGAGAACAGATACAAGGCCATACTGTAATCATGAAAGAGCTTTTGTAGCTGCTTCATAGCGTCTTGTACAGCTGCATCCAGATAAACCGCTGGCAATCCCTTGATCTTTTCTGCAATTTGCTTCTGATACAGGATCAGTTTAGCATCGGCATCATGCTTGATATCCAGCGCCTTCGCATGAAAGTTGCGTCTGAAATTGTCGTTATTCCAGTTGTATGGATAACGTTTCAGGATGTCCTCCAGCATGTTCAGGCTGGCCTAGCTGTCAGCACGTTCTTTTTCCTGTAGGAAGGACAAAATCTCCTGCTGCGTTTTCTGAATGTCATCTAGTTTTTGGTTGATCTCTACGATCATCCCGGCCATTGCCATGACCGTGATGGTAGCTGGATCCATGCCAACAGGCTTTAGCCTTGCTTGTGCAAAACCTCCGCCGCTTTTCATAATGCCTCCGATAAATTCGCCGGTGCTGTTCAGTGTCGCAAGGCTCCCAGTTACACCATCCGGAAATACAATTCTTGCGATGCTTCCGTTCGCCAGATTTCCTCCATTGACTGCTGTCTGAATCATGGGAACAGCCTGCGCAAAAACACCACCGATCGCCGCCACATTTGTCAGTGGTATTTTCTTCAGTTTGCTGAGATCAAAGTTTCCTCTTTCCGCAATTGCCTTCTCAATATCCGACATGTCTGCCAGCGCTTTTTCTTCGTGTAGCACACTGATATCTTTGCTATCGTTGTTCGCGCTATTTCCACGGCCAAGCAGTTTATCAAAGAGTCCCATCAACCATACCTCCATATAGCTTCATCTCCATGTTCCAGGAGACGTACCCACATATATGATAACGCAGTATTCCGGGATTTGGATTTACCAGTGTTATCTTTCTTTTCAGCATCCGTAAATGATGCTTTTGTAACGAAGGTGTAGCGCCTTCGCACATACAACCCCATCATACGCCCTGCAGAGCATGAAGTCATCTCTCAATAGGCGCAATAAACCACGCTAACCATTGTATCATAAATGGACTTTAAGATAAACACAATGTGTTGACTTTTTTCTATTTTGTTGTATAAATTTTATGAGAAATGTACTACGAATGTGCTGAATTGACTGTATATCTATGATGGAAAAATTGATGGCTACGGTTAGCGGCAAGCAAGGTACTCGTTTTACAAACGGCACAGAGCTTGTTGGCGGACTCCGTCCCCAAGCCCCTGATTGCCAGCGTTTTCACGCTGTGGTTTTGGGGTGATCCTGCGTCTCACCCTGGTCTGGCAGGAGTCCCAAAATAGAAAAAAGCCCCGCGCCTGAGGCCGAGAATAAGCTCGGTTTGCAACTCTCAGGTGCGGGGTATTCGTTATCGTTCCGTGGACTGCTCGCGGTCCAGATCGGTCGGTTCGGGCAGATGATCACGGGTGATGATGTCAAAGTTGTACTTTATGTGGTTCAGGGTCGTGAGCTGCGACTTCAGCTCCTCCAGCTCCGATTTCTCAGTTTCCAGCGTTTCGCGGAGTGCGTCATATTCTGCAGCGAGTTCCTTCATCGACGGCATTTTCCCGTCCATTGCAGCATAGACTGCCTGCGCATTTTTGTGATCTTCGATCTCCTGACGATGAGCATTGTAGAATTTCGGAGACCAGCCAGACTCCCTATATTTCGTATAGACATCCTTCGTGCGGCGGTAGTCACGGATCGCCTGCCGCTGCTGGTTGATCTCCTTCATCCGGTTTTGTTTCTCCCGGATGGAGGCGTTGATGGAGTTTCGCGCAGACCGCAGGGTATGAATCCGCTCTTCCAGTTCTGTATAGGAGTGGATGTGATTTTCCTTCAGGTAGATAACGGATTGGGCCTTTGCGTCGATATTGTTCCGCTCCGCCCATACGACAAAGCCGCGTCCTTTGCCCTCACGGAGCTTGCTTTCGATGTCGATCAGCCGCTTCACCTGGGAGTCCGTATAGTCAGCACGCGGCGCCCTGGGAACATGGATGTGCTCACCATCCAGTGTTCTGCGCAGCGATGCTTCCGTGTATTCAGTGCCAAGGCTGTCCAGACGAATGTAGCGCTTTCCATCCGGCGGCAGGATACTGATGTGCGCTCCTCGCTTGATTCTGCAGCCGATTTCTTCCAGCAATTGCATCAGCGCATCAAAGCCATCCGGCTGCAAACGAAGAGCAGCGTCGATTGCCATTCGCAGAAAATCACGACTGGCGATTGGCTTCTGATTCCCTTGCCACTTGTCATAGGAAACGGTCTTGTTCTGCGGATTTTGTACAACCGACAGACCGTATTCTCTGCAAAGCTCATCGCTGATGCGGAAAACTTCCTCGTTGGATCGGATGACGTTCTTGTACTTGTAATTCCCATCCAGCGCGTAGGAGCAGATAAAGATATGATTGTGAATGTGGCGTCTATCTGTATGCGTCGCCACCACATAAGCGTGCTCACCATTCGTCAGTCTGGCTGCCAGTTCATAACCAATATTGTTCGCCAACTCCGGCGTGATTTCTCCTGGCTTGAAGGATTGCCGCACATGATACCCGATAATCTCCCCAAGAATGGTTCTGCCTGTGTTCGCCAGATAGGCATTCCGCAGAAGCATGAATTCATTGGCTGCCGTCTCCGGCGCACACGCATGAGAGGAGACCAGTGTGCCGCCCTGCGTTTTTCCGGGATTCATGATGTAGTCCAGACGTTCCTTTATGCATTTTCCCGCCGTCTTTCCCTTGTTGATATGCAGCGGAATGATCGCTGTCGTTGCCATGTTTTCCTCCAGATACAAAGAAAGACGGCGATCTGTGAGTGACACAAACCGCCGTCGTCAGATAGAAATTTCAGCACAGCTTCCCTTCAAAAAAACCGAGGATGTGATCCATTCGGTTCAGCAGGAAGTCCGCAACCATGGGCAGCCCTATGGGACTCGCCAGAAGCGCCAGGGCCATAAAGGCGATACCGTTCTGCCAGTAGCCAATGGCGAATTCCATGACTCCCAGCAGGGCGAAAAGGCCAACGGTCAGGCCGAGAACCGAGGAGGCAATGGAGGTGACAAACGCTGCCAGTCCAAGCAGAAGCCGTACCGTCAGCATGAAAGGTGCCAGGGCAATTCTCAGTGTGCGCTTCATCATCTTCAATTCCTCCTCATCCTGCTCCGCCTTCAAGCTTGGCAAGTATCCCGTTCAGGGTTTCCCAGATTTCCTTCTGCCTGTCCTGAATGTCTTCGATCTCCGTCTCATAGATGGATCCGTGTTCATTGAGCCTGCGGGCGCTCTGGTTGACGTTGTTGGTCAGGTTCTTCAGCAGCCGTATCATCTCACGGATTTCGGGAAGATCCAGCTTCAGCATGTACCCATTCAGGGCAATAGCCCGGTAGAAGGCAGATTGATTCTTGATGCCGTAGGCCTGCATTTTCTGCCGGATCAGTGCATCTTCGGCCTCTGTCGTCCGGAAGTTGTGGTTCACAACCCGCTGTTCTTCCTTCGCCATCATTATCGCTCCATCCCGCTCTTCCGGCAAGGCTGTCGCCGGTCAGAGAGCGCTTTTTCAATTTCATCTTTACCGGCAGGATGAAGACCGAAGGCACGGGAGATTTTGTTAATCGCCAGCTCCCGCTTCTGATCCAGGCCGGCAGCAAGCGCTGCGGCTTCCTTGTCCGTCAGAAGCTCCAGCCGGTCATCGCCAGCTTTGACGATCATGGCACCGCCAACGATGGGATCACCATGACGCTCCGATCCATACAGATCACTGGCAATGCAGTTGATGTACTTCACATCATCATGGAGCTTTCCCTCCTCATCGATCAGCATGAGACAGCTGTCCTTTGACAAAGACTCTGGCTCCACCAGCTCAATCCAGTCACAGCCCAGGGTAGCCCGCGCGATGCTGAACATCTCCTCCTGCGGATCACACTCCAGGATCTTGACCTCCTGCTCATCAGTCAGAAGAACGGCATACTGCTTCTCATTGCCCGTATGCTCCACTGTGTCGTAGGTCGGATGCTCCAGCGCAGCAATCTCTTTCCTTGCTGTGTTGATGAATCCGTCCAGCACCGCAGGATGCGAGGTCACGGCATAATCATCACGCCGATCCATGCCCAGCATGTCGTGGGTTTCAGGAAAATCGTAGGTGAAGGCCCAGTCCTTGTTGGCAGAAGAAAAGCGGCCATCCCAGGCTTTCACCTGAACGGTCGCTGCCAACACCTGACCGACACGCTCCGGGCCGTACTTTTCCAAAACGCCCGAGATGGCGTGCTTGTTCAGGCGGAAGCCGTCAAAGTTCTGGAAAATGGCTTCCTCAATATCCTTCTTGCAGGCGATGTTCGCCTGGTGGGACTGCCGGAATTGATCCAGCTCGCCATGCTCGCGTGCATAGGCGGCAGACTGATGATATACCGGCGTATTCACAATCGGTTTCATTCCGGATACCTCCTCATATCTGTGTTCGTTTTTCAGGAAGTCGGTTACGAGCTGTTCCTTCTCAAAATCCTTTCCAAACAGGAGAACGTCCAGCTGATACTCGACAAAGTCCAGATTCATCAGCGCCTCCATGAACCGGGAATCAAAATCGTCAGAGGGACTTTGTGGCTCATACAGCTGCTGCCATTGCACAAGCTGATTTCTGTAATCCGCCAGCGCCTGATAGCAGTATCCCACCTGATGCCTGAAGATTTCTTCATCCGAGATTTGCCGGTGCTTTGGCTTGGAGCGGAACGTCTTTCCCGTTTCGTAGGCGATGCCAAAGTCGCCCGCCAGCTTTTCGGCGGCATCCTTTGGCGTAAGGCCAAACAGGCGGGCGGTGAAATCAATCACATCACCGTCCGCCTGACAGCCAAAGCAGTGGAAGCGCTTATCCACCTTCATGCTGGGCGTTTTATCGTTGTGGAAGGGGCACCTGCACATGCCGCCATGCTTCACCTGCAGGCCGTAGCTTTCTGCCGCCTGTCTGGTTGTGACACTGTCCTTCACGGCTTCAAACAGATTCATCGCTCGGCCTCCTGCTTCTTCGTTTTCTCAGGCGCAGGCCGATCCATGTTCAGCTTCGCATCCAGCTCCGCCAGCCGGGCACTCTTGGTACGCAGCTCATCCTCCTGCGGGAAGGGCTTACCCAATTCACTGCGGGCAGTCGCCATCTGCTGATTCAGATCGGTCAGCCTGTTCTGCACGCCTTCGATCCGTTTCGGGATGCCGGCCAGCGCGTTGTCGATGCGGGTAATGATGCCGCGGGGATCAGTGCCCAGCTCCACCTGGTGGGACATGGCCCCCTTCAGGGTCAGCATGTACTGATTCGTGAAGGGGTTGTACATCAGGGACATGTCGAAACCGCGGTATGTGCCGATGGGCTTGTCCTTCTCATCGTGCACATGCTTGCACTGCGTGAGGATTTCCTCGCCGGCGGTCTTGGTCTCCGTGTATCCGGCACCATAGATGGTCATGCCGATGAAATCCTGCTCCGGCAGCGGATGCGCTTCAACCGTTGCTTGATCCTGCTCCAGCCCGCGCAGGAAACCCTGATTCCGCTCAATCTCCTGCGGGAAGTGCTTCAGCAGCCGGTCTTCCAGCCGGTACTGCTGGCTCTGGTGATCCGCCTTCATCAGGCGAAGGCGGGCTACATCCACATCCAGGTCATGAGGTAAGCCAGCATTACTGACTCCCTCCAGAACCGTGCAGGCACCTCTCGGCGCACACGGCTCGCCGTTTACCACCATCTTGCGATTTATTAGACCGGTGAATCATCTCATGGCAGTTCGGACAAACAGCAAGTGTTTTGCGGTGACGTGACCGCATTACCTGTTCCCATTCAGCATTTCCTGTGAGGTCTTTCAACCGCTTAACCTGGTGAATCTCGATATCATCGCAGGTTGTTCCGCATAGTTCGCATGTTTTTGCGCGTAACTTGCAAATCAGGCTGCTGGGCTTTGCATATTTTTTGTAGGTTGCTTGCATGTCAACCTGTCCAAATAGCGGCTCTTTTCGTCTCTCGAATCCTTCGTTGTAGTACACACACTCTTTCGGCCCAGCTTTCGTCATATAAGGGACTGTGAAAATGCCCTTTTTCAGATATCGAGCTTTGATCTTTGAGGTCTTTGTACGATATTTCGCAGCAAAGGTTTTGAGCATGCTATACTTCATCAGGCTTGAGAAATGAGCCATTCTTATGGGATTGCACGCCAGCGAGTAGTAATTAGCCAAGCCTCTTACCTCGCTGTTGTACTTGCTTAGAATCTCAGTGTCCGAACGGTTAATGAGTTTCTTCCTGTGGATGGCCTTCCAACGTTCTTTACCATTGGTATCCTTCTTGATACGGATTCCTCCTACTTCCAGCAGCTTCGCCATCGTTTTATCAAATGGCGTATAGAGTTTTACCACCGCTGAGTACACACGGGACTTTGTTCCGTTTTTCAGCTTTTTTGTTTCCTGAGACCGAGACACCTTGATATCATAGCCAAGAAAACGGGCACATTCTGATGTGTGGGTGATTTTCGTCTTTTCTGCTGAGAGAGTTAAACCTAATTTCTCTTTCAAAAATATGGCAAGATCGGCTTTGAGAGCTTCGGCGTCTGCTTTATTCCCAATCATTCCGATGATAAAGTCATCAGCATATCGGATGTATTGCAGACTTTTATATCCCTCATCGAATACTTCGCAATGCGGTAGTTACCGAGCACTTGCTTTCAACGAACGGATGTGGCGGGCACATTCTCTCTGTTCCTGTTCATTGAGCGTGTCCCAAATCCTTGCATATTTACGTTTCGTTCTTTTGGCCAAACCGTTCATACGCTCATATTCGGGGTTTGCTTTTCTGTGTGAGGAACTTCCCCTGTCGAATTGCTTTTTGTACTCCTCAATATGCTTGTCCAGCTCGTTCAAATAGATATTCGCAAGGATTGGACTGATACCTGAACCCTGCGGTGTGCCTGAATAGGTCATATGGAATTTCCACTGCTCCATATATCCAGCTTTCAGGAACTTCCACATCAGAGCGATGAAGGCTTCATCCTTGATGCGTCGGCGTAAGATATCGATCAGCACATGATGGTCAAAACAATCGAAACAGGCTTTGATGTCGCCTTCCACAAACCATTTCGTCCCAGTGAAAGTGCGCTGCAGATGCAGCAGAGCCGTATGGCAACTTCTACGAGGACGAAAGCCATGTGAGTTTTCTGAAAAGGTAGGTTCATAGATGCTTTCCAGTATCATTCGGACAACTTCCTGCACCAGTTTATCATTGGCCGATGGGATTCCCAGTGGCCGTTTTTTATCACTGTTCTTCTTCGGGATGTATTCCCGACGTGCAGGGTGCGGCTGATAGCTTTTGTCTTTCAGGGATGCAATGATCCCTTCAATCCTTCTGCTGCTCATGCCGTCAATGGTGTTGCCATCCATTCCCGATGTCATACTTCCATCATTAGCGTATACATTCTTGTAGGCCAGAAGATAGAACTCCGGGTTATACAGATTTCGATACAATCTCTCATATCTGTACGTTGGGTCTTTTGCTTTATCGCTTAGACTATTCAATACATCAATCGGATTTCTCATAGTGCCTCACGCACCATCCTTTCTGTTTGTATTAAAAAGGTAAACTGCTCCCCTTCGCCATGTAGGCGGTTTTCCCGCTTCCGTTTTTACGGCCATCTCTGTTAATTCAGAGTCCTCGGACTACTATGGGAGCTGTGTAACCATGCCCCTTACGGGGTTTAGGTCATCCCCGGTAGCGTATATCAATATAGCGTTTTGCGTTGTCGGATGCGACTTTCGCCGTTTACTTCTGTCTTGAAGTTACTTTGCTTCGGATATCACATAGCCATCCAAAATGGAAGAACGGCTATCGAAGCACCGTAGGTTTCAGCATCTTTCCTACGGAGGGCAAGATGTCCCCAAGCTCCGGCTATCGTATCAGGCAATCCAGCTTTCATCCTCATACGCAAATTTTCATCCCCATGTCCATCGGTTCTTTGGATGCTGTATATACCGCTGCACACCCATCCTTCCGGATAACAACATGCTACACTCCCCATTGGGTTTCCCCATCCGGATAAGTTGTGGGATGATAGGTTTACTTCTTTCACCTTCCTTTCTTGATATCTTTACCTACCGCTTGCTAAAGGCGGATTTTGATATACACCCTTACGGGCGCACCATTTTCTCCTTGATGCGCAGGTCGCCGGCACACAGCGCCTTGATTTCTGCATAGGACAGCGCCGTTTCGTCCACGTCGTCGCAGAAGCGGACAGGGCTTTTGCTGGTCATAATTTGGCTGATGAAGTGGAGTAGGAAAGCACCGCCTTGCCACCTTTCGGCGATAGGTTTGCGCAGTCCCCTCCCAAAACCGTGCTTACATCTCTCGATGTACACGGCTCGCCATTACAACTCAATTTTGAAGAATTCTATTGTGAATCGCATAGTGACATTTTTTGCATAGTACGATTGTTTTCCGGCGCTTGGCTATCATAACCTGTTCCCATAGTTCTTTTCCCTTGAGGTCTTTAACTTTGTGAACATGGTGAATTTCATAGCTCTGCGCAGCGGTTGTACCACACAGTTCACAGACTTTAGCTGCGAGACGGCTTTCAAATGAAGTCTTTGTGTAGGCGTATAGGGTTGTCTTACCAGAGATTTTGTCGCTGGCGTTCTTCACATTTTTGCATTCTGCATATTGTGCGAAATAGCAGCGTTTTTCTCCCTGTTTGGTTTCGTATGGAATGCCCCATTTGCCTTTTCCGTCTTTATACTTATCCTTGATCTGTCCGCAACTGCATTTATGCTTTGAAGCGAGAGTTTTTAGGCAGCTATACTCCATCAGATAGGCAAAGTAATTCAGCTTGTTGAAATTACTTGCCATCGAGTAATAGTTGCAGATTCCTCTTAGCTCTGCATTATATGCTGAGACAATTTCCAGTTCAGTACATCGCAGTAAAGCTTTCCTGTGAATCGGTATAATGTCACCGTTCGGGCGCTGTTCAATGATTTGCTTGTCAAACAGAAACCGCATTATTTTGTCTTCCAGAGGAATAGCTAACTCTGTCATATTGTTCAGAGTGCGCTTTTTCACACGATTAGTGGCTCCATGTTTGACCGTTCCATTGCGCCTGACCCGTACATCATAACCCAAGAATCTTGCATAGGTGTTGCTATGTGTAATCAGCGTCTTTTCGGCGCTTAGCTCCATTTTGAGTTTTCCTGCAATAAACTCCGAAAGCTGTTGTTTGAGCTGAACACAATCTTCCTTACTGCCATTTACACCAATCAGAAAATCATCGGCGTAGCGGATATACTTGATTTTCTTATCCGTCTGCGACTTATATGGTGTTTTAAGCTGTTGAGCGCGTAGGGCATTATATTGCCTAAGCAGTTCCGTGCGCTCGGGTTCTGTTGCACGCTTTATTGCCTCAGATAATTTGAGCCGCTGACGCTTGATTGTTCCGTATTCGGGAGTGCAGATTGTGTCCCCTGGCTTTTCAAAGTTTTCTGCCAGCGTACTGATATATTTATCCAGTTCATTCAGGTAGATATTGGCGAAGAGTGGTGAAATAATTCCACCTTGGGGTGTACCACTATAGGTGCTGTGGTATTCCCATTCTTCCATATATCCAGCTTTCAGAAACTTCCATATCAGCTTATGGAGCCTTGCGTCTTTGACCTTCTTCCCGATGACACCAATGAGTGTCTGGTGGTCGATATTGTCAAAGCATCCCTTAATGTCACCTTCGATGAACCATCTTGTACCATGAAACTGGTGTTTTAAGTCTTTGAGTGCAGTATGACAGCTCCTGTTTGGTCTGAATCCATGTGAGCAGTCCATAAAAACAGGTTCGTACACTGCCTCCAGTATCATACGCAGCACCTCTTGTACAAGCTTGTCCGTAAAGGTAGGGATTCCAAGTGGACGCATTTTGCCATTTGCTTTCTTACGGTAGGTTCTTCGCGAGGGTTTTGGCTGATAACTTTCGTCGCGGAGCGAATCAATTATCTTTATGATTTTCTCCTCGCTGAAGCCATCTGCCGTATCGTTATTCACACCCTCAGTTGCCGCACCTTTATTTGCATACAGATTCTTATAGGCGATGTAGTACAGGTCTGGACGAAGCATATAACGATATAGCCTTGTAAACACTTCGTCCTTATTTTCTTTGGAATTCTTCTTAATTCTCTCCAAAATCGCCATCGTTGGTTGCATTTCTGCCATTGAGGTATTCCTCCCTAATCTTTTTTGATTTTGGTTCGTTGTAACTGCCGCCCTTCGCCATGTAAATGGATTTCCCATTCTCGGACTACTACGGCGGCTCCGTTGCCATGCAGGATTTTCAAGCACTCCATGCTATAGCCTGATTTCACCTCCTTCATTGGCGTTCCTGTTTAGGCAATCCCCAGTTAGCACAGTGAGTTGGCAAATGCAGATTGTCGGATAGACTTTCGTTTCTTTACTACGGGTTCTCCCGCGTGTAATGTGAGCGTACAGCAGCCGGGTGTACCAAAAATTTATACATCCGTGCTCACATCAGAGATTTCAGGCACTTTCCTCTGCCAGAACAAAACTGGTACTCGAAACTTTTCTTCAACAAACTCAGCTTTATCCTTGTATCTGCTTAACATTGCGGCTCAGTCGTACCCGATTGCCTTTGGGTAACTTTCCGCTTTCCTGCCGTGCTATGTTCCCGTTTCAGCTTTCGCCTTTCGGTTAAGCAGGTTGTTTCACGCACTGCTTTGCGTGGTTTGGCCTTAACTTCTCACTGCACCCTATCTGGGCGCACCTTCTGCTTATTCTCCACGGTCTGCCAGAGATAACTGTCGAAGGTTCCTTCCGTGGCATACCGGTAGAGATGCACCTGCGGATTTCGGTTGCCCTGCCGAACGATCCGGCCTTTCCGCTGCTCCAGATCGCCGGGCCGCCAGGGACAGTCCAGATCATGCAGAGCAATCAGCCGGTCCTGCACGTTGGTCCCCGCCCCCATCTTGCTGGTGCTGCCCAGAAGGACCCGCACCTGCCCGGAGCGAACTTTGGCAAACAGCTCTTTCTTTTTAACCTCCGTATCAGCACTGTGAATAAAGGCAATTTCGGTTTCCGGAACGCCTTTCGCCATGAGCTTGTGCCGAATATCTTCATATACATTGAAGCTGCCGTCCCCTTTGGGAGTGGAAATATCGCAGAAGGCGAGCTGGGTGAGCTTGTCCGCAGCGCCCTCTTTCCAGATCTGCGCAATATTTTCCACGCACAGATTCACCTTGCTTTGGGGTTCGTCCGGCAATAAGGGGTTAATGAGCCGCTGATCCAGCCCCAGCTTTCGACCGTCCGACGTTATCTTGAGCATGTTGTCCACGCTGGCGTCTACCGTTCCGCTGTGAACTGCCGCCGCCCGCTGGGACAGCTCCTGCACCATTTCCTTCTGGATTTCCGTGGGTTTGGCCAGCACAGTGTGGACGACTGCCTCCGGCGTTGGCAGATGCAGCTGATCCGCCGTTTTAATGTCCGCCGCTTCCTTAAACAGGTTCATCAGTTCCGGCAGATTGAAAAACTTGGCAAACCGGGTACGGGCGCGGTAGCCTGTTCCTTCGGGAGCCAGCTCAATGGCCGTGACCGTTTCCCCGAAGGTGCTGGCCCAGCAGTCGAAGTGCGCCAGCCCCTTCTGCACCAGCAGATCGTGCTGGAGATAGCGCATCATGGTAAACAGCTCCGTCATGCTGTTGCTGACTGGGGTGCCCGTGGCAAACACCACGCCCCGCCCGCCGGTCAGCTCATCCAGATAGCGGCATTTCATCAGCATGTCCGAGGACTTCTGCGCTTCGGAGGTGGAAAGGCCGGCCACGTTCCGCATTTTGGTGGTCAGAAACAGATTCTTGTAGTTCTGCGCCTCATCCACATACAGCCGGTCTATGCCCAGCTGCTCAAAGGGAATCACATCGTCCTTTCGTTCCGCATCATTGAGCCTTTTCAGCTTTGCTTCGAGCTGACGGCGCGTCCGCTCCATCTGCTTGATGGTAAACCGCTCGGCCCGGGAGGCTTTCAGCTCGGAAATGCCCTCCTCGATTTCGTCGATCTGTTCTTTCAGCAGCCGTTCCTGCCGCTCCTGGGACACGGGAATTTTCTCAAACTGGCTGTGGCCCATGATGATCGCGTCATAATCGCCGGTGGCAATGCGGGCGCAGAATTTCTTGCGATTCTTGGTTTCAAAGTCCTTTTTGGTGGTAACGAGGAGGTTGGCCGAGGGGTAGAGCCGCAAAAATTCGGAAGCCCACTGCTCCGTCAGATGATTGGGCACGGCGAACAGCGCTTTCTGGCAGAGTCCCAGTCGTTTGCTTTCCATGACGGCGGCCACCATTTCAAACGTCTTCCCTGCCCCCACTTCGTGGGCCAGCAGCGTATTGCCGCCGTACAGAATATGGGCGATGGCGTCCCGCTGATGAGGCCGCAGCCGGATTTCCGGATTCATGCCGGTGAAGGTGATATGCTCGCCGCTGTACTCCCGGGGCCGGGTGGAGTTGAACAGAACGTTGTAGCGCTCCGTCAATTCCCGCCGCCGGTCTGCGTCCCGCCAGATCCAGTCCCGGAAGGCGTCCTTGATGGCTTGCTGCTTCTGCTGGGCCAGCGTGGTTTCGTTCTTGTTCAGCACCCGCTTTTCTCTCCCGTCTGCGTCCTGCACCGTGTCATACACGCGCACGTCCCGGAGATTCAGCGTATCCTCCAGAATGCGGTAGGCGCTGGCACGGACGGTGCCGTAGGTGGTATGAGCGGCCACGTCGTTATAGGGAATGCTGCTTTTTCCGTCGATAAACCACTCGGCGGTAGCGGGCGCGTAATTCACTTTGACGATGTTCCGGGCATAGAAAGGCGGCTGAAAGGTTTCCTGCAGGAAAGCCTGAATATAGGATTTGTCGATCCAGGTTGCGCCCAGCCGTACATCGATCTCGGACGCTTCCAATGGTTTGGGCAGGGCCTGCAGCAGAGATTCCACATTAGGAGCGAATTTTTCTGAGTGTTGGGCTGCGTTGTGCGCAACCGCCAATTTCTCCCGGATGTTGCCGGAGAGATATTCGTCCGCCGCCACATAGCGGAAATGCCCTTCGCCGTTTTCCGAATCCGGCAGGGGAAAGATAACGCCCTGCAATTCGTTTGCAAGCTCTTCCTCTGATTTTCCGGAAAGCCGGGTCATATAGGGCATATCAACGCTGGCCCGCTCCGCAATGGAGACGGCCAGTGCTTCGGCGGCGGTGTCCACATGCTCCACTGCCTGTGCGGGACGGATGGTACGCTTCGTAAACAAGTCGGCCTTGCGACTCAACTGATGATTTTCATTCAGAATTTCCAACGAGCAGAGCAGATAATAGGAACTATCAGAAGCAAAGACGTTGGCGTTGCCGCGGCTGTTGATCAGGCCATATTGGGCGGTAAATGCGTTATAGCGGGCATTTAATTCCGCTTGCGAACGCCGGATGATTTCATCCGGCGCATTCTCCATCTGCTGGTCGATCAGACTGCGAACGCAGTCCCGCAGCGCGACCATGCCTTTAATGCGTTCGGCGGCGGTAGCGTTCAGCTCCGGTTTGACCATACGGCTGTTTTCCCGGTAGTAAACCTCGCCCTCCACAACCGCATAGGAGAAGTTTTTCACGTCAGGATCGGCGGGGATGGAGGTATCAGGGGTTTCATTCCCTTCCGGGTCAGGATACTCGATCTCGATAAACTTTCCCGTAATATTCTGCATGGCTGCCGCCAGTTGTTCCGCCAAATCAGTCCCATCCAAAGGAACACAGGCCGTTTCCTGCCGGCTGCCGTACATGCTGTCATCCCAGGCCATCCGGCCCAGCACCATTTCCGGATGCTCCGCAAAGTAGGCGTTGACGGGAATGCCGTCCTCCGTGACGCTCAGATGTACCCAATCCGGTTCGACGTCAATGGGACGTTCCCGCTTTTGCAGGAACAGAATATCCGATGTAACCTCTGTGCCCGTGTTGGCCTTGAAGGCGTTGTTGGGCAGACGGACTGCGCCCAGCAGTTCGGCACGTTGGGCCATATAGCGCCGCGCTTCGGGATTCTGCTTGTCCATGGTGCCTTTGGACGTGATGAAAGCCACTACGCCGCCCGGGCGCACCTGATCCAACGCTTTGGCGAAGAAATAATCGTGAATCGGAAAATGCAGCTTGTCATACGGCTTGTCCGATACCTGATAATTTCCGAAGGGGACGTTGCCAATGGCCAGATCATAGAAATCCCGGCGGTTTGTGGTCTCAAAGCCCGCCACCGTAATTTCCGCCTGCGGGTAAAGCTGCTTTGCAATTCGTCCGGTCAGGCTGTCCAGCTCCACGCCGTACAGGCGGCTTCCGGTCATGCCGTCCGGCAGCAGACCGAAAAAATTGCCCACGCCGCAGGCCGGTTCCAGAATGTTGCCGGAGTGAAAGCCCATGCGCTCGACAGCCTCATACATGGCGCGGATGACCGTCGGGCTGGTGTAATGGGCGTTCAGGGTAGAGGCACGGGCAGAAGCGTATTCTGACTCACTGAGCAGTCCTTTGAGTTCCTCATATTCCTTTTTCCAATCTGCATTCTGCGGGTCAAACGCCTGAGAAAGTCCGCCCCAGCCCACATAGCGGGAAAGGATTTGCTGTTCTTCCGGCGTGGCGGGACGATTTTCCGCTTTCAATTGCTGCAAAGTGCGGATGGCCGCCAGATTCCAGCCATACTTGGTTTTGGCTCCACCCTCGCCCAGATGGGCGTCGGTAATGTGGAAATTCTGTGCGAGGTGATGGCTTGACGCCTTGAAGCCGTCATAAGTGACCTGCCCCTCATGCTCCGGTTCTGGGACATGAAGCGTTTGGACTTCTATGTCGTAGGGCAAGTGCGTTTTCTCGGCAGGATAGAACGCGACGGGTTTGGTGACAGGCTGCGGCTGCTCCCGTTCCTGCTCTTCAACAAACGAGCGTATAAACGCAATGTGTTCAGCGCGGAAGATGGGAAAGCCCTGCCTGTTTTGAAAAGTCACATCGCGCAGAGATACTTCATCCGTGCCGAAATTTACGCTGTCAATGACAAACTTCCGTCCGTCAATCTCCAGCTCCATGCCAATGGGGATATACTCCTTGGCATCGGCCTCGTTGATAACATCATAGCCGTCGGTTTCATTTGGCTGCGCAAACACGAAGCTGTGTCCATGCTCCAGCAGCCGCTTTGCGGCGCTTGCCCATTGTCCAAAATCATAGCCGGTCACAGCGGTTTCGCCCATACCGGGAATATCGCGTTGCAGCAGGCGGCGATTCAAAGCGCTGGCGGCTCGTTTTGCATCCGCGCCATAAAAAAGCAGCCGTTCTCCGACACGGACACCGATGAGCTTTTCGGGATGCTCTGCACGAAGTGCCTGATATGCCGAAATATTCGGCGCAAGCTCACGACCCTGATCTGCAATTCGTGTGAGGACAGCAGAAACCGGTTCGGTTCTGTGTTCCGGATCGTGATTGCTCTCGCTGGAGGATGAAACGACGCTGAGATGCGCGACAGTTTCATCTGCGGAATCAACATTATAGAGCTTACCATCAATTTCCACGCGCTGCCCCATAAGGTTTTGAACCGCTTGCGGCGTCTCCGGGGTTGGCTGTTCTGTGTGCTGCGCCGCAATGACGCGCTGCGGCTCCGGTTCAGAAACCTCGAAATATCTGGTGTCGAGGTAGCGTTCAAAGGAATTGCGGTCGATGCTGACAGGTTCCTGTCCGGGTACGTTCGGTAACGTGTGCCAGACGTGATCTTCATCTACACGCGCGATAACGCCGACTGCTGCTATGTGGTCTAACTCTATGGATGAAATGCGATCTCCAATATGATAAGTATAGCCAAGCGGTGTTGTAAACGCCGGAGGGGATAGCTCAATTCCCATATCCCGTTTGATGCCATCCAAGTAAGCAATGGCGTTATTCTGTTCTGCAAAGCGGAGCGTTTGTTCCCCATCTCCGCAGAACCGTTCCAACACCTCATCCCAAATGCCGGTAATTCCGCCCTCGCCGGGATGCAGACGAATGGAGTATCGGTCAGGTGAAAATAACCGCAGTCGCTCATTCTCATCGTAAAATTTATTCTCGCGGATGAGCTGTGCCAACCGCCGCTGTACCTGCGCCCATGTGAGCGTCACCGGCTCGGCGTTTCCTACATGGATATACATGGGAGTTTTGCTATCTTCCCAGCCATATTTTGCAGCCAGCCATGCGGCGGTGCTGCGTTCTCGCCCATGCGCCTGCATATATAGTGCGACTTCCTGCTTGCCCTTTAGGTTGTTGTGCCAATCCAGAAGCGCGTTGTCAATGTCCTCCTGTGTGATCTGATAGGGAGATGGTGCGACCGTCGCTGCCAGCGTGGGATACAGTTCCTCCAAAAGCTCCTGATGCAGCCGGTTATGGAACGCGGGCATATCAAAGTACAGGCGGACAAGCTGGAGATCATCAGATGCCGTGACAATACGACGGATAGCGTCCGCACCCTCCAGATAAGCGTTCTGGCGGTCTGAATTGCGGCAGGCATTGACAAAAGCCGTATCTTTGGAAAGCGCGTTGCCAACGGTCAGCTTGTACCCGTCAAACAGCTCCCGTACCGTGGGCTGCGGCGCGTCGGCGGCGGGGTCGCGGAACACCCTCGTGCCGTCCGCGCCGAACTCTGCTTCATAAGCATTGATGGCCTGTTCTGCCTCGTGGTCGATGGACGGAAGCGTATATGCCGTGTGTTCATGGCCGGAATCGCCAATGCGCGAAATTGTTACATCATGCTTTTCCCGCAGCTTTTCAACGTATTTCTCCAAATCCTTTGCAGGGAAGCCGCACATGGTAACACGGCCTACTCCCTCCAAATTGCGGCGCGTCAGCTCAAGGCTGAGATCATCTGCAACTGCCCGCGCATCCTCGCCATACAGCTCGAAGAAGTCCCCAACCTGATACAGCACAATTTCATCGGGGTGCGCCGCCTTTACGTCGTTATAGTCGTTATAAACCGCGTTCCGCATGGCGTCCTGCGCCATTTCCTTGTCATAGGCTGCCTGCTCATCCGGCGTAAGGTAGCGGTTCAACCGAACCAGCTCCGAGATGCGCGAAGCGACCTTGTTCCAATTCATCTGAATGTCTGCACAGCCGTTCTTTTTCAGCACAATGCCTTTGCTGCCGTGATCTTCATAGCTGCCGCTTTCTCTGGATACAGCATGGGTGCGTCCTCCGATGCCGTACTCCTTTTTCAGAAAATCGGCGCTCTCTTTGGGCGTGTGCGGTGTCTGGAAAAATTCATAGATGCGGGTTTTCCCGCCTTCAAAGCCGCTTCCATTTGCAAGAGAAGCCGCAATTTCATCTTCAGTGATAAACCGGCCCGTCTTCGGAACAGCCGCCATATCGGAGTGATATTCTTTGCGCGGCAATGACAGATCTTCCATACGTGTAAGAAGCGCCTGCGGTCGGTGGTAATGGAAACGCAGAAGCTCCCGGTTTTCACGGTAAGCGTCCATGAATACCGTGTATTCCGACAGAAGCCTTTCCCGGAACGCCGGATTCAGCAGATCGTCCGTCAGACGCTCCGTTTCCTCTGGAAAGCTGGTGCTATGGATATTACCCAAGCAGGACAGATACCCCAGCGACTTTGCTTCATCCGAGAAATCGTGATAAAGGTTCCAGACATCCACAGCAATACCCAGCCGCTCATA
>ERZ857827.638-NODE-638-length-46847-cov-23.056441_pt1 | contig 46847 bp, 49 predicted proteins | sample MGYA00519761_ERZ857827 | MGnify/ENA primary metagenome ERZ857827 (study PRJEB31778, sample SAMEA3449370) | human gut metagenome | biome: human gut; feature: human-associated habitat; material: faeces | place: United Kingdom | collected 2010/2012 ... | reverse complement strand
ACTCCCCTATAAAAATGGCTATTTATCAACTGTTTGTTGTGACATAGCCTTATGATTTAATCATTCAAAGCCTTATTTTAGCTTTCAGCTCATCACTAGGAATTTTCTACATTATCCCTTTTAGTTTTCAGGCATTGAAAAGAGCTAAACAATCATATATTTTAGACTCACCTTCTAAAACAATTGCTTACGCTCTTATCGTTATAGTCTCCATGCTCTCATGGTACTGGATTACGGATTCCATCATACAATCCATAACCGGATACCCAATCGAAGGCCTTTATCATTCGAAATCACCTCAATATCGATATAGATATTCAAAAGCATATAAAATAAGAGCAGAAAGATTGAAAATACAGAGAGGTGAATTTTGAATGGAAAAAACTCTGTAAGAATGAGTTATCATATGATTATGACACTTGGGCAGGAATTTTTGTATCTTCTGTCCATTGCAAGCTCGACATCCACGCGATCAGAAGACAAAGTGAAGTTCCTCACAGTTCCTCCCTTGTATGCGAACACATGATGCAAGGGATGTTCACCCCCGACAGCCTGCTGACAGGGGTATTTTACAGGCTATGTTTACTAGCAAATCTGACGCAGACCCAAAAATGCTAACAGATGTCATAGTGAGAAATTCCGGAGTCTGTGGTAAAATTTTTCCTGCTCCTTATGGGAAAAGAGATGTGGGAATCTACAGGGAGCGTGGGTCTTCTCAAATATCTTTTCCCGTTTGTCAAAATGGGATATTATGATTTTTTATTTTTGAATTTCATGATAGAACATTCCCTGAGAACAAGTTTCTTTTCAGAAATGTGAGCGATGACGCAGCTCTTTTTCCTACTGTATTTTCTATTGTATAACCATGAACGCCAACCAATCATTGAACTCCCTCGGTAGCCACATCGCTTGGGTGGACTTTCTGCGTATCCTGGCCTGCTTCCTCGTTGTCCTGGCCCATTGCTGTGATCCGTTCGTTGGCAGTTTTGACGGTTCCTTCAACTTTAAATCCGCTGTCTTCTGGGGAAGTCTGGTACGGCCGTGCGTGCCTTTGTTTGCCATGATCTCCGGAGTGTTGCTCTTTCCCGTCACCTTGGAAATGGGCGCTTTTTACTCCAGGCGCCTCAAGAGGGTGCTGGTTCCGCTCATTGTCTGGTCACTGGCGCTTCCCTTGCTCTACTTCGGATACTTTGCCGCAGGCGTTCAAACGGACAGCCCCAACATCGTGATGGACACTTATACCTGGAGTGCCACCGTCGGCAAGCTGTATACCTTTTTCTTCAACTTCAACTATGATACCACGCCCCTGTGGTATGTATACATGCTGGTGGGCCTGTACCTTTTCATGCCCATCATGAGCGCGTGGCTGGCGCAAGCCAGGAGGAAAGATGTGAAAATCTTCCTGGGCATCTGGATATTCAGCATGACTCTCCCCTACATCCAGATGCTTGCCCCGGCACTGGGTTATGAGGGCAATTACGGCAACATGGGTATTCTGGGTGTTTGCGATTGGAATCCGTACGGTATGTTTTATAACTTTTCCGGATTCCTGGGATACATGGTGCTGGCGCATTACCTGACCAAATACCCGCTGGCCTGGAGCTGGAAAAAAATGCTGTCCATTACTATTCCCCTCTTTTTGATTGGTTTTGCCGTTACATTCTTCGGCTTTCTGGAAACGCAGAAGCACTTCCCCGGCCAGTATTCCAAGCTGGAAGTGCTTTGGTATTTCTCCGGAATCAATGTATTTCTGATGACCTTTGCCATCTTTGCTGTCGTCAGCCGGCTCAGAATCAAGGCTGGTCCAGTGCTGAGCAAGGTGGCGGCGCTTACTTTCGGCGTGTATCTGTGCCACTTCTTCTTTGTCCAGTGCTCCTATGACTTCGTGAACTTCATCGGGCTGGGAGGGCTGCCCTCCGCCGTGAAAATTCCGTTGATGGCCTGTCTGGCCTCCGCTGTTTCCGCGGCGTTGGTATGGCTGTTGAGCCTGAACAGGTGGACGCGCAAAAGCATCATGTAAACCGCGGATATTTTCCGCAGGGCGCTTCGGGACCACGGCTATCCCGGGGCTCCTCTTCTTTTGTGGAAAAGAGAATAAAACGGTTTCCGGGGAGAGGCCTACAAAATTCTGGACGGGAAAGAGGGAACAGGCTAGGATATTTCCGCATCGTGCACAGGCCTTGGTTGCCGGAGATGCAGGCTTTTTAACGCATGAAAAGCTTCTCTCCCGGTCTTCCTTCCGCCGACCCCAAGCTCACAGGAAATTTCCGGAATACCGGCGATTTTCGTAATCCGTTGGGGTTCTGATCTTGACAACTATCATCTCTTTTTAAGGCCTGGAGTCTTTGTACCTCCCATGGGAGGTTGGCGCAAAACGCCCGTTGCACTGTTGATAATCAGTGCCATAGCCGCCCCGGGTCGCACTCTCATGAGTGCGTGGATTGAAACGTTGGGACTTGGGTCGTCGGTCAGCTCAATGGAAGTCGCACTCTCATGAGTGCGTGGATTGAAACGGCATTCAGGCAGTCGGACGGTTCAACTCCGGAGTCGCACTCTCATGAGTGCGTGGATTGAAACGGCTAAGTGTTGAGGGTTCCCGTCAACCAGCCGGGTCGCACTCTCATGAGTGCGTGGATTGAAACTTCCGCTATTACTGGCCCTGCTAACTTTCCGGTAGTCGCACTCTCATGAGTGCGTGGATTGAAACTCCGCGTTTCCAGGAGTGCGCCCCTATGAACTCGGTCGCACTCTCATGAGTGCGTGGATTGAAACTTCTTGTTTGCCACAATGGCCCCCCTCGGCGTGAGTCGCACTCTCATGAGTGCGTGGATTGAAACACCGATAAATTGATAAAAATGAACTACGCAATATGTCGCACTCTCATGAGTGCGTGGATTGAAACGACCAACAACGTACCCGGCACGTGGTGCATCGGCGTCGCACTCTCATGAGTGCGTGGATTGAAACCTTTTTCCGGCTCCTTTCCGCAATGCGCATCAGGGTCGCACTCTCATGAGTGCGTGGATTTAGATGTCGTAGATTGAACGGCCTAATATCCCTAGAACGAGAAGGAGCATTTGGCTATAACGCTCATTAAAAACACCCTTCATTTTTAGTGAAGGGTGTTTTGACATTCGTGAAAAGAAACAGCTCAGAAGCCTTCAATCATTTCCGGGGTTAATCCCGGTAGATCATATTTCTTTACAATATTTCCATCCTCGGAGATTTCAATGGAGTGGTGGACTTTCGCAGAAGAGTATTGACCACTTTTACAGTTATGCTCCCACCAAATGACTTTTTGAATAGACATGCTGCCTTCCGGTCGAGCAGAGGAGGCGTCTCCTTCAAACATCTGAGGAAGCACTTGTTTGAAAATGGAGGCATCTTCATCCGAGAAGCCTGTGAGTTCTGCCAGCTGTGGATTGATTGCTCCAAAGAAGACATAGGTTCCCTTGTCCACCCGGTGCTTCATGCCCATGGTGTCGGAAGATTTTTTGCTGCCGTCTCCGTCATTGCTGACACTTTTCGTAATTTGTGTACTAGTGATATTCACCGTATCTTTGCTAAAGGCTGGTTGAATGGTGACTGGGCCTCTGATTCCTATGGAGACGCCGGTGCCTTTTGCCGCATCTTTGTCTTTTAAGGCAAAGACCTGTCCAAAAGCTCTCACATCATACCATTCCTGACAGGCTTTTTGTGCCAGTTCAGCAGACGTACCTTTTTGCTTCAGGATGGGAGTAGCTCGTTCTTTCAATGTTTTATAGTCGTCTACACGTCTGTCGTCTGACTGGACAAAGATGTTTTGTCCCATGTCCATCAGTTTATTGCGGATTTTTCTTTTAAGACAGACATCGGAGATTTCTCCGAGTCCTTCCAAGGTGGTTCTGGGCCGGTTGCCATCGAGAGGGTCTCCGTTGGGATTAGCGTTCGTAACGGTAAAGATGACGGCAAAGTCGATTTTATGATTAAGGCTCATGATGTGGTTTTATAGTGTTGAATTAATGTTTTATTCTAAGATTTATTTTGCCAGTTCAGCATTTTTTTCTTCTTTAGTTTTGTAAATAAAGGCTCTCTGGCAGTGGTAACCGAGGAGGTAGGCTCCGGTTAATGGCCCGTTATCCATGAATTGTCCCATGAGGAATGTTTCCATGATATTGTCTATGTAAGCATCATAGCTTCTCAAGAAAGAAACGGTGTTTTCATTTTTTTTCAAAATGTTGCGATAGGGCTGAATGCTTTTTTCCAGCATGGACCATGTTTCTGACGGTCTTTGCTGGAACCGCTGCATAAGTTTTTCCGCATTGGTGGGGCGGGAGGTTTTCGTGATATTTAACGCTGATGTTTCGATGGCTTCTGCAACGGCTAAAAGACGGCCGAAAAGGTAACTGCGATCTGTGATTTTTGGATCAAGGCTCATGGTATCTGAGGACGAAGTATTTGTTTGTGGATGGTTATAAAGATAAACGGAACAGGATACTCCCAAGGTCATTTCCCATTCCCACCATTCCATGGCATGCCGTTTGGATGCCTGGATGACGCATTGCTTTTCCAGGTCCGGAGGGATGGGTAGATTGTAAAGAATACAGGGTAGTAGTCTGGAGAGGGCGTGTTTGCGTAGTTTATCGTCTACCTTTATTCCATACGCTGCTTTGACAATCATGGAGATAGACGGCGCGCCAATATAAGATCGGTCGTTTCCTTCCTTGTCTTTAGGAAGGTGCTGTTTCCAACTGGCTTTGGAGTGCCAGGAAAGCAGGTTGTTAAGGTATTCGGAGACGGTAAATTCCTGAAAGCTGGAGAGGGACATGCGCCCCGGCGACGCAGAATTCAAGCTGAGAACAAGAACACGGTTTTTAATATCGTTTTCATTCAATGATGTCCGCAGCAGCTCTTTTCCTCCTCCGGAGAGTTCTTTTTTAAATTGCTTAACCAATTGGGTGACCTGGTCATTCGGTGTTGGCTGGTCGGGCGTGTAGTGTTCCCATTCCTGCACATTGCCGCAGGGAGACGGAACTTTCAACAGACCGGGAGACCAGGCAAGAACGACAAGATCTCCATCATACCAGCCTTGGCGGGAGATAAGCCAGCGAAGCGCGCTGTGGGCTTTTTGGGTGACTTCCGTACTTACTCCGCACGCTTCATCCGCTTCAATGAATCTGCCGCGGTAGGTATAGCCGGAACTGTCATTGGAAGAAATGAGTTTAGCCTTGTCTCCTGCGTTTCTGATGCGTGCCGGGTGAGTGGTTGCCAGAGGTGCTGTTTTTCCCAGGACATAGCACATCCCTTCTTTGTTGGCCTTGGATTCCGTATAAATTCGCCAGGATTCGTACATGGCGGGGTCTTCATACACTTCCGGAGGGTTTCCATCCTTGTTGTTGATCTTCCATCTTATGAACGCATTTTCCTGGGTGGACGCTCCCAGAAATTCAAAGATAGCGGGCATTTCCTGTTTATCCCCTTTCCATACAGGAAGCAGAGTGTTGGTGGAATCTTCCACATGTAAGATTTCCTTCTTGATCAAGTCCCTGATCAGGGATTTCTTACGAATATAGGCCAGAACGGCGTTCAGTTTGACATTCCCGGGGTCAAACGCCGCCCATTCCGATAATTGCTGTTCATATTGTTCGTAGGATGCCTGCAGGGTTTTGAGTTGTTTGGTCCGTTTGGCCGGGGATTTTTCCGGAGGGAAATAGTCAGCGTTATCACCTGCCACGTATTGGAGCTTGTCACACAAAGGGTGGGCACAGGCTCCGCTGGTGCGTCCTCCTGAGGCTTCCGTAACGGGGATAATGGTGGGTTGACTGTTCTGATTGTTGAGGGATGCATCAATTAGCTCTCCCTGTCTGTTCAATGTGATGGTGATGTGAGCATTCTGCATGCTGTGGTACAGCGGCAGAAGAGGGGTAATGAGGCGTTCTTTCCTGTTGCCGTGGGCCGGTTCTTTGTCAATACGACCCACATAATCACGGTTTTGTTCATAGGTGGCGTATAAGGCGTACATCCAGTTCATCGTTTTCTTTTTCCTTTCATTCTCCCAGGCTCAGATCATTCAGTCCGCTGGATCTTGGCGGGCATGCCGCCATGGGGCGTACATGCTTGACAATTTCGCATGCTTCAGGGCGCACGAAGCGGATCTTTCCATTTTCCATGACCGGACGCCAAAAACGTATGGAGAGCTCCTCTTTTCCCGTTTCATCCGGATAATTGAAACCATGGAACATGAGTCCAAAGGAGGTGTCTCCATATTGATCATAGAATCCCTTTCCTTCTCCAAACCGGCATGGTTCCACGTATCCCTGGCATTCCCTGGTTCCCAACGCGATGTCCCTACGTCCTCCGCGGTCAATCATGCGCCGGGCAATTTCATAATGCTTGCCGTCGATCCGGTCCTTGGACATATCCGGACGGTACATGTTCCATTCAAAATGAGCCTTTACTTGATATTCCACATCTTGAAGGTAGGTATATACGGATAAATCCGCCCCGGCTTCATGATATTTGATCAGTTTCATATTTTTGGGAACCAGACGGATAGGGCGCATTATTCTCACCTCGTCAATTAACCAGATCAGGGTGGGTTTCCAGTACACCGCCTTTACAATTCCTTTCAGGGCTTCATAAGTGGGAATTTGATAAGAACATTTTTCTCCGCCTATCCGGGTGAGAGGGTCGGAGAAAAGCGCATATTTCCCGTAGACCTTAAATTCGATTTGATTAAGCATGAATATAAAGCTGTTGAAATTTTTAAATCCGGGAAACGGTCAGCGCACCGGAAGTCTCTCCGGGATCTGTGAGAAAGCCCAGAAATGGATCATATTTATTAGGTATTGTTGTATAAATATCCACTCCTTCCTGTATACGCATAATGTCTCCCGAATTCAAGTATTTTTCAAGAAGTTGGCTGGAAATCGCGACGGAATAGGCTCTGGCTTTTTGGAGCCATTCATTCCATTGTTCCCATTCTTCATCCGTATGAGGATTCATATTCCAAAGCTTTTCCCTGCATTCTTCCCCTCTTCCATAAGGGGTGATAACAGCTATTGTATCATCCTTGATCGGATGATATTGGCGTGCTGCCGAATCAAAGGCCTGGAAAAGACGGAGGGGAGCATATTTGGACTGCTGACGGGGATGTGTCATCAGTTTGAAATTTTGAGATAGCGCATCCTCCATGTTGGTGGCGACGTTGGAGCATATAAACGGGTAGGATAGATGATCATGATTATGAGAGCGGGTGAGCTTGCCGTAGAATTCCTTAAAATAGAGCGAAACGGATTTATTTCCCAGAATTCCTCCTTCTTCAGGATCACAAATCATTCCCATAGCAATTTCCCTTCCGATTTCAAGTTCCGGTAGAAAATCCAGTCTTTCCAGATTGCCTGCGGGATTAATCAGGATAACTCTTCCCCCGGAACGGTTGGCGTCCCTGTTGCATCGGCCTGCCGCCTGAGTGCAGGAATCCAGGCCGGCCACGCTCCGTATGATTACGTCAAAGTCTACGTCCACTCCGGCCTCAATGAGGCCGGTACTGATGCACACAACGGCTTTTCCCTTCCTTCTGGCCTTTTCCAGAGATTTTTTGTCAATACGGTTCGTGATGATTTCTTTCCTGTGGGCAGGGCACATATTGGTGCTGAGGTGGAAAACGTCCGTCTCTGTATTCAGGTCTTGGCAGGCGCAGGCCAGTTTGGAGGCCAGTTTTTTGGTGTTTACGATGACGAGGGTGGGGCCTTTGGAAGAAGCTTGCTCCATGATGAAGTCCCTCATTTTTTCTACAGTCCAGTAATTGGAGGGTTTCCGTTCACAGACAACCTCGCATTGACGGAATTGGCTAAATTGATCGAAGTAAGCTTGGCTGTCCGGAATAATAGGTATTTCGATGAGATGAGCATGCGTTCCGTCTTCCGTGGCAGTTTCCGGAGGCGTAGCCGTACAGCGGATGGTGCTGCTGTGGCAGATGCCGGAAAGAAAATCCAGCGAATGTTCAAAAAGCCGTAGTGAGGTTGGGGGAATAGCTTGCACTTCGTCAAAAATAACAACGGCATTTGCCAGGGAGTGCATGCGCCGTACATGCTGTTTGCCGGATGCATATAAGGCATTCAAGTATTGGACGGATGTAGCGAGTACAATGGGAACGTTCCATGTCTGAGTGGCTTCCATGTACCAGGTTTTTCTTTCCGGTGACCATGGTTCCAGTTCTCCCTCCTTGTTAAGGGTTTCCTTCACCAGATTGGAATGATGCTCCAGGATGCAGTCTTTATATTCATCTCCGAGCACTTTCCGGATGGCATTGGCCGTTTGGTCAAGAATGGAGGTATAGGGAATGATGTAAATGATGCGTGACAAATGGTGCCGCCGTGCATGTTCCAAAGCAAATCTAAGGCTTGAGAGGGTTTTGCCTGCACCGGTGGGAAGTGTAAGGTTCCACTTGCCAACTCGTCCTGGCGCAGCTTGAAGGCACTCCTGCGACATGGCTGCCCGGCTTTGATTGATGGGAGTATCAGCCTTGAATTGTTCGAGATGTTTATTCAAGTTTTTTAACATTCCTTCCCAATCCGGTTCCGGAATGCTTTCGTAGCTTCCTTTTCCGGAAGCACTAGTGTAATCCGCTTCGATAAGGCTGCTCAAGCAGAACCGTGCGATTAGTCCGGCATGGAATGCTTGTTTTTTGGGACAGTGGCCAAACAGTGTGGTAAGGAGGGTGTAAACATTCTTGAATTCCGTGGCCAGTTCCGTTTTTTTCAGGAGAGAGTAGTAATGCTCTTTCTCCTGAAACGTCAATTTGGACAGGATTTCATCAAGATGGGTTTTCTCTCCGGATTTTTTCATGCGCTTGGAGAATACGTCATCTCCGGGCATCGTGCCACGGAAGCAGTCAATGAGAGCAGGGTTGTGATGGGAGGCAATACATAAAGCAATGATTTGCCGGAAGATAAAAAATTCTTCAGAGTTCTCCGGGATGGGAAAATAATTCCAGACAAACTGGGCTCCAGCAGTGGAATGGTCTATGCCGCCTTGTGGAATTGGAGGACTGATATGTTGAGAGAGAGCATCCATGTATTGCTGAAAGTCTGCACTCATTTTGCCGAAGTCGTGCATGCCGCCGATCAAGGCTCCAAATTGCGATAGCCCTAAGGGAGCAAGCAGGGTGGACATCGTACGGGCACATTCTTGTTCGTGAGTGGAAAGAGACTGATGGGGGCGAGCCTGATACATGTGAAACTATCATAGGTTCCATATGATCATTTGCAATATATGAATTGATTAATTTAGTATTTTATTTAGTGTTTCACCCTGAACAGAATTTCCAAGATGTCTTCTTCCTTTTTTTCAGTGCCCCTGGCGGCATTACAGCATTACTTGTATTGTCCCAGGCAATGCGCACTGATTCATCTGGAATGCGCGTGGGCTGATAATCAATTTACGGCGGAGGGGAATGTATTTCATGAACGGGCGGATTCCGGCATGACGGAAAATCGCAGGCGAAAGAGGATCCTGCGTTCTCTTCATATTTCTTCCCTCCAATGGGGAATTCACGGCATTGCGGATGTCGTGGAGGTTGTTTATGCTGAGAAAGGCGGCATTCCCGTATCCATGACGCCCGTGGAGTACAAGGTTGGCAAGCCCAAACCGCACCGTGCGGATGAAGTGCAGGTGTGCGCCCAGGCCTTGTGCCTGGAAGAAATGTTTGGGTTGGAGATTCCCTCCGGTTTTCTGTTTTATGGAAAGACCCAGAAAAGGATGGAGGTGGTATTTGATAAAGAGCTGCGTATTCTGACAGCCGAGGCTATCAGGAATGCCAGGGAGGTTTTAACCGGGGAAGTGACGCCGCCGCCCATGTATTCCAAAGCCTGCAAATCCTGTTCCCTGGTCAATGACTGTCTTCCTAACGTTTGCCGGGAGCACAGGCAGACCATGAAAGCCCGGGTGGATAGTGTGTTTGAAGACAGCCTGGAAACAAGTGAAGCCGATGATTTATGAAGAAGCATTTAAATACATTGTTTGTGACGCTGGAAGGATGCTGGCTGTCCAAGGATGGCGATACTGTAAAAGTCAATGCGGAAGGAACGTGTCTGCTGCGGGTTCCCCTCCATAACTTGGAGGGTATTGTGACGCTGGGATGGGACATAGGAGTTTCCCCTTATTTGATGGGAGCCTGTGCGGAACGCGGCATCACGCTTTCCTTCTGCAATCCTTACGGTAAATTTCTGGCTGGCGTACAGGGCTTCATGAAGGGAAATATCCTGTTGCGCCGGGAGCAATACCGCTGGGCTGATGATGAGGCAAGATGGGTTGGCGTTGCCCGGGAAATGATAGGAGCCAAAATTGCGAATTGCCGCAGTCTGCTTTTAAGGGCGCAAAGAACATACGGGAAAGATTTGTCGGAGGCGATCGATCGTTTGGCGGCTTTTTGCCGCATGGCCCGTGGATGCAATTCCGGAGACATGTTGCGGGGCATTGAAGGTTCCGCAGCGGAAACCTATTTTTCCTGCTTGTCCCATTGCCAGAGGACGGAAGATCCGGAGCTGGTGTTTGAAAGCTGCAATAGACGTCCTCCCAAAGATTGTTTTAATGCTCTTTTATCTTTTCTATACAGTTTGTTGTGCCATGACGCCAGGTCCGCCCTTGAAAGTTCCGGCATTGATGCCGCCGCAGGCTTTCTGCACCGTGACCGCCCGGGGCGTCCCGGAATGGCTTTGGACCTGATGGAGGAATTCCGGGCTCCTCTTGCCGATCGCCTGGCCCTTACCCTGATTAACCGCAAGCAGATATCCTCAGATGATTTTGACAAGGAAGAATCCGGAGCCGTTTTTTTGAAGGAAGATTCCCGTAAAAAAGTATTAAATGCCTGGCAGGAACGGAAAAAGACCGTTCTGGTGCATCCTTTTCTTCAGGAAAAAACCACCCTGGGATTGCTGATTCATATTCAGGCCCTTTTGTTGGCACGCCATTTGCGTGGGGATCTGGATTGCTACCCTCCGTTCATCGGCAAGTAAAACGAGCTGTTGTCATGTATATTCTCATTACGTATGATGTAGCTACGGATGACAAGGCCGGGCAGCGGCGGTTGCGGCAAGTTGCCCGAGCCTGTGAAAATGTCGGACAGAGAGTGCAGAATTCCGTATTTGAATGTGAATTGCCTCCTGCTCAATTGGTTGACATTAGGAACAAGCTGCTTAAGATTATTGATAGCGAGAGTGACAGCCTCAGAATTTATCATATGGGGTCCAATTGGCATCATAAAATAGAACAATTGGGTAAGGAGAAAAGCTATGACATCTCCGGTCCCTTGATTATTTAAAGACTGTTGAACATGGCCTGTGCGCCAACCTCAAGCTCACACGAATTCCCCGGCAGGTCGGCGATTGGTGTAATGCATTGGGAATAGAAGATTGACAGATAAATACTCAGAAAGAGCAACCGTGCAATGACGGTCTTTTTAGGGAGGTTGGCGCAAAGTATGATTTGCTCTGTTGAGTAGCAATGTATAAGGTCGGGCGCAGTCGCACTCCGCAAGGAGTGCGTGGATTGAAACCTCTTTATCTGCTTCCTCGTGGTGGTGCTTGCTGGTCGCACTCCGCAAGGAGTGCGTGGATTGAAACCGAACGGTCGCGCTACCTTGACGCCTGCCCTCTGAGTCGCACTCCGCAAGGAGTGCGTGGATTGAAACCTTGCAGACCACCGTCTTGTCCGGCGTTACGTCCGTCGCACTCCGCAAGGAGTGCGTGGATTGAAACTATTTGAGAGGATCAAACTTGCCGTTTTTTTCTGTCGCACTCCGCAAGGAGTGCGTGGATTGAAACCCTCCGCGACATTCTTTTGTTGGAGCAGGCGGGAGTCGCACTCCGCAAGGAGTGCGTGGATTGAAACAATATGAAGGATCTGTTCCCGGTCACGAATTTGGTCGCACTCCGCAAGGAGTGCGTGGATTGAAACCACGTCCGCGTGGTTTCGGCTGCGTAGATTTCCGTCGCACTCCGCAAGGAGTGCGTGGATTGAAACGTCCAGGCTGGTGCTTTGAAGAATGGACTTTGAGTCGCACTCCGCAAGGAGTGCGTGGATTGAAACCGTTCATTTGCTTTCCTGTTTTGCAGCCGCACCGAGTCGCACTCCGCAAGGAGGGCGTGGACTGAAACATGACGAGTGCAAGCTTCGAGAAGATGCCTCCCGCCGTACTCTCCAGGGAGTACGTAACTTATCTGGAAAAGAAAAAGCTCTCCAAGCTTGTTTGGTCTAGAGAGCTTTTTTGTTCCATCATCCTGTTAAGTTGTCAGGAAGAGGGGTGATTATTGAGATTGAGTTCTGCCGGGGGGAGGGACTGGAGCAGAGCCAGGATGGGGTCCTGCGGTTCGGCGCCCATTTCCCGCTGGCGTTTGAATTCCTCCTCTTCCTGCTGCAGGGCTGCCAGTTTGGTGTCTTCCACCAGCGCCTTGAATTTGTCCGCCTGAGAGTATTCTCCGTCCTCGTCCCGGAAAACGCGGGCCAACCAGCGGCGTTTTTCTTCCGTACTGAGCAGGGGATTTTTCATGTGCCGGGGAATGTATTTTTGTCCAGCAGGTTTCCGGCAAGCTGTTCTCCATCCGCAGTGGGCCGGTAAACATAAGGGCGACCGTCTCCAATACGGTTGACATATCCCTGCGCAATGAGATCCTGCAGGATATTGGTGACGGTATTAGGGTGCAGCCGTGTGGCTTCCGTAATGGTGCTGTGGCGCCTGTACCCGGCAATGACGGCCAGGATGACCTGGGCACTGCTGAGGCGGAAGTCCAGCCTGCGGACGTTGGAGGCAAATATCTGTATGAAATCCAGTGCTTTCATGAGCATGTATTCACAACTTATTATTATGTTATTTGCTTATTATTCTCATGTTATTCACATTCTTCCGGGCAAGAGGGCGATTTGATTTTTCTCAGCAAATCCAGCAGCGGGTGGGAATCATTGGAAAAGCACTGCACCGCATTGACGGTAGCCGCCTGCGGAAGAATGATTTTATGGAATTCCTGGTTAAGATTCTGGCGCAGGCTTTGGTTGCCCGTCAGGGGCATGGCCAGTTTTTCTGCCAGCCGGGTGGCCAGTGCGTCCATGAAGAGGGGATCGAATTGGTCGGCGTTTTCAATATCGGCAATGTAGCTTAGGGGCAGCGGGGCGCAGGAAGCATGAATGCGGCGTCCCTGCATTTTCCATTCCGAGCATTCCACATCCAGCACGCGCAGGCAGTCTGCGGGCAGCGTGAATTGATAGGGGGTCAGGGAATTGGGCGCCTGTGCGGAAACGGAGTCCAGAGTGGTTTGCGTGGCGGCGAAGGTCCAGCGCGCCATGCAAAGGGTTTCCCTGCGGGCCGGATGGTAATGAAGAACGCAAAGGCGGGATGCCGTGGATTCATTGGCAATCAGCGCGTCCAGAGGTGCCTCCCCTATTTTGGAGAGGGCCGCGTTGCAGATGTCCAGCGCGGATGGCGTATCCGGCTGAAGTAAGGATTCATTGATCATAGCGCCCTATGTTTTGGAGGAAGCGGATGCGGAATGCATCACGTTTGGAGGCGACCTCTTTGATGCCACCAATGGCATGTATGCGTCCGGTTTTTCCTCAGGTGCATTTTTTGCCGATTTGTTTATTTGATAAATGCAAGCACTTGCCCGGATTGCCCGGGCAGGTGGGGAGAGTTCCCTTTCCTTCCATGGGAAAAGGACGCCCCCGCCGCATGGATTGTCTGTGAGGCGGGCGTCCGGCATCCTCTGGAGCCTTATATCCGGCAGAAGGGAAGGGGAATCAGTATCAACCATGAATAGAAAGCAAAAGAAATTATGGGATTTATGAAACCGTCCACACCTTCCGCTTCTGCTCCAGAGCAGACCATCCCGGTCAAGGCGGAGAGCGTGGAACAAGAAGTAGGGGAAGATTATCAGGCCCGGGAACGGCAGAGGCAGGGAATGATTTCCACCATTCTGGCGCGCCGTCATTCTTCCGCCGGGCAGGGGGAGGTTAATCCGCGGACTCTGCTTAGGAAAACTCTGGGATAGGCGCTGCCATGGAAGAAAGAGTTGCGGAATTGAATTCCGTGTACAAGTCCTTGGCCGCCCAGCGCGCGCCATGGGAAACGTGGTGGGACCGTCTGAGGGATTACGTGCTGCCTCGCCGCCTGAATCGGGAAGGGGAGGTTTCCCTACCCAACAGGGACGCCATGGACCGCATGACGGATACTACGGCTGTGGAGGCATGCCAGAAGCTGGCCAGCGGCCATATGTCCTATATTACGCCCAGCCATGACGTATGGTTCAAGTGGTCGGCTCCGGATGACCGGGGAGGCGACGAGGCGGAGGCCTGGTATAACCAGTGTTCGGAAATTGCCCTGAAAGAATTGTCCGTTTCCAATTTTTATACGGAGATTCATGAGTGTTTTCTGGACCGGGTGGCTTTGGGGACCGGAAGTCTGTTTACGGGCACATCCTCGGACGGAAGGCTGTTGTTTACCAATATTCCGTGCGGACAGTTCGCCTGTGCGGAGAATGCGGAAGGCCGGGTGGATACCTACGTCAGGGAGTTTACCTACACGGCTCATCAGGCACGCTCCATGTTCGGGGTGAAAGCTCTGGGGCCCAAGGCTCGGGAAGTTCTGGAGCGCGGAGGCAATCCGTATGCCACAACTCTGAGGTTTCTGCATGTGGTGCGCCCGCGCACCCGGCGCAGCCGCCGCAGGGAGCAGGCCTCCCACATGCCGTTTGAAAGCGTTTACCTGTCTCTGGACGACCAGGTGATTGTGGAAGAAGGGGGATACATGGAGTTCCCTTATCTGGTGACCCGCTTTTTGAAGTGGGGCAGCGGCCCGTACGGTCTGGCTCCCGGCAGGCTGGTGTTTCCCGCCATCCAGCAGGTGCAGTTCCTGAACCGTATTCTGGATACTCTTGGCGAGGTGGCCGCCTTTCCCCGTATTCTGGAGCTCGCCAACCAGATTGGGGAAGTGGATTTGCGGGCCGGCGGCAGGACCGTCATTACCCCGGAGGCCGCTTCCCTTCACCTTCCCCGGGAATGGGCTACGCAGGGCAGGTATGATGTTGGGATGGACCGTCTGGCACAGAAGCAGGATGCGATACGCCGTGCCTATTATCTGCCCATGCTGGAGCTTTGGAGCGGGCACCGCGGCAATATGACTGCCACGGAGGTCATGGCGCGGGAGAATGAGCGCGTCTTGATGTTTTCTCCTTCCTTCACGCTGTTTGTGAGTGATCTGTATTCCACAATGACACGCATTTTTTCCCTGCTGTTCCGGATGGGCAAGTTTCCCAGGCCACCCCGTGCGGTATTGAGGGTAGGGAGGGACGGCTCCGTTGCCGTCGGAGAACCCAGGGTTGTCTATCAGTCAAAGATTGCCCTGGTGCTCAGGCGCTTGCAGAGTGAAGGGATGGACCGCAGCCTTCAGCGGCTGAATATGATGATGCAGGCTGCCCCGGATTTGGCGGATCATGTGGACTGGGACCACTGTTTCCGCCTGTCCGCCCGTGTGGACGGCGCCCCGGAGAGCATGCTGAGGCCCTGGGCCGATGTCCGTGCCATGCGGAAGGAACGGGCGGACCTCCAGCAGGGAGCCTCCCTGGCTCCGGCGGAAGAGGATCCTTATGCTTCCCTCAATCCCTTGCTTGACCAGTTAACCGCGATTCAGAAATGAACCAGGATACGACATTGCAGCAGGAGGCCTCCGTTCGGGAGGCCCGTTTCAAAAGGCGCCAGCTTCTCCGGGTGTTTGACACCCCGGACGGGCGTGAGACTCTTTCCTTTCTGGAAGCCCGTTTCCAGACTGATTTGCCCGTTTTTCAAGGAAGTCCGGGGAATTACGACCCTCTGGACGCCATGAGGAGGGATGCCTACAGGGAGATCTTTCTGTACATCCGCCGCCAGCTTCAATTAGCCATTAAAGAAACCACAGAAGAAGAGAAAAATGATTGATTCCATTGATAACAGCATGGCCGCTCCTTTCAGGGATGCGGAGGGTTCCGGGGCCGTTTCCCCGGAGACGGACGCGCTGTCCGAAACCGCAGTTCAAACTGAACCTTTTCCTCCCCTTCTGGGTGAGGACGGAGGTTTTGCTCCGGATTGGTACGCCCGGTTTGATGAGTTGAAAGGGATGGAGAAATCTCTTTCCAAGTTTAAGACGCCGGAGGCTCTGGCGAAGAGTTACGCGGAGCTGGAACGCCTGCGACGTTATCCCGGTGTGGAGAATGAAGAACAGATGGCGCGGTTCCGCCGGCTGGCCGGATTGCCGGAGTCGGAGGAAGAATACCGTCTGGAACGTCCTGAATCCACGCCGGAAAGCGAATGGAATGCCGGGTTGGCAGAGCGTATGGCCCGCACGGCCTATCGTTACGGAGTACCGCCGGAGGCAATGAATGCTCTTCAGGAGACAATGGCCCAGGCATATGACGAGGCCCGTGAGCACATGGAAGATGCCCGGATGGAGATGGAAATGCAGGCGGAACAATCCCTTCAGCAGGAATGGGGCGCCAATTATGAACGCAACATGGGCAGGGCTGCCGCCGTTCTTCGGCGGCTTGCCTCTGAAACAGGGGTGGATGCGGACGCTTTACTGGATAATCCGGGACTCGGTTCCAATCCGGATGCAATCCGCCTGTTGTACCAGGCATCACGCCTGCTTGATGAAGCTCCTCTCCATCATACAGGAAATGCGGCGCCTTCCCCTGCGGAGGAAGCCATGCGGATGGAATCGGATCCATCCCATCCTCTTTATGAGGCGTATATGAATGTGAACCATCCCAATCATAAATATGCCAATGAGTTATATGATCGTTTGACTACCCGTTAATTTCCCGGACGTTTTAACCGGCGGAGTCTTATAAAAAGCAAGCCCGGCGGAATGCTTTCCGCCGGGCTTTTAATAGTCATTGTTTCATCAGGGAAGGAGGGGGTAAGGGCTGGGGCCTTAAGCTGCCCTCCTACCATTAGCGTCCCGGGAAGGGGCTTGTGTTCAAAAAAAGTTGGAAAAACATTTTTCCCTGTATGGGAGACTAATGAGGTTAAATGCTCATCATGTCTTTCACTGTAAGTGAGTAAAGAGGGAGATATCCGGTATTTTTTCTTATCAGCGCAAACTTCTGCATTAACCGTCTCTTTATGCCGGCATTTTTCAATTGAGCCTGTTACGGGGGAAGGCTGATGCTATGTCTATTGACTGGAGGGAGGCAATGAAAAACCCCGTCCGGAAAGGAACGGGGTTTTAAGAAAAATGGTACGCGGTAGAATTGTATTATTGTTTATTATAAATTATTTATGATTTATTTACATAATTTTTTACACAAATAGCATTATAGTCTGCCCAGTAAACGATGCATATTTTGATGGCGTATTTTGTTGCGGTGTTGGTAGCTGACTTTCCATTCCGGGCCGTAGCCTGATGCCAGCGGAATCAGGTCAGAAAGGTATCCTATGGCATGCTCTACCCAGAGAGTTTGATTATCTATTTCCCATGCAAAAAAAACAAGGTTTGGTGTCCATATACAGAGGCCGTTAGTGTTAACAGCTTTTTGTATATCGTCGTGGAGCAGTTTTTCTGGAGCAATGGAAAGACCTGCTATTTGGCAGTATTCAGTATAGTAGAAGAGGGTTTTTGTTCTGGCGTCGTAGTTATTCACTTTATTTGTTTTTATTGACTTTAGAAAAAATTTTAGTTTTTTGAAGATATGAGCAATGATGAATTGACGTTTGAGTATAGAGATGAGTTTAAGAGGAGAGCAATTGGTGAAAAAATAGTTAATTTATTGATGGATGATGAGTTTTCTCCAATGGTGCTTGATGGGGATTGGGGAGTTGGGAAAACGGAGTTTTGTCATAAACTGATTAATTTGATCAGGGCTGATCAGAGTAAAGAAGGTGGGACGAATAAGAATATTCCAAGGTGTCAATGTCTGTACATTGATGCGTTTGCGGAAGATCATGGAGATGATCCGTTATTGATGTTGCTTGGCAATATTGCATGTTTTATAAAGGATAAAGAAGGAAACGGGGATAGGTCTGAGTGTTATCAGAAGTGGAAAAATGCCAGTATAGCTGTAGCAAAGAGTTGTTTCAAGATCGTAGCAAAGGCTTCTATTGGTTTACTTTTGAAGCAGAACGCAGATAGCATTGGAGACGAGATTTCGGATGCTATTACGAAGTCTGCGGAAGAGGGGGTGGATGCTATAGTGAATGCTTTTTTACAGCAGTATGAAGAATCTAATAGCAATATTGAAACGTTGAAGAGTATTCTTGCTGAACTTGCTAGGGATGAGAGGATGATTATTGTTGTTGACGAACTGGATCGTTGCCGGCCGGATTTTTCCATCACCCTATTAGAGAAGATTAAACATGTGTTTAATGTTCCTAATGTGAGTTTTCTATTAGTAGCAAATATGAAGCAGTTGAGTGCATCTGTTTCTCATGTCTATGGAGAATATGTTGATTCTAATAGGTATTTGAACAAATTTTTAAAATTAAGTGTTTCTTTAGTTCCTTCATTAAATATTAAAAATGATCTATTTTTTTATTTTGAATATCTAGTTGAAAAAGATGTTGAATTAAGTTTTTTTGCTGGAAATTATATTGGTCTTAGTGTTTCTTATCTTTTAAGAAGAAATAATCATACATTGCGTGATGTGGAACAATTTGTTCGTTATCTAAAAGTATCTGTAAAAATGTCTAGGTATAAAAAATTAATAGAATTTCCGGAGGCTTTTGTTTTATTGTTTGTTATTGTGGTTTATTGTTATTGTTTTAAGAGGAATATAGCTTATTTAATTTTAGCAAATGATGTGTCAGCTGATGTTATTGTAAATGAGCTTAAAGCGAATGATGAAATGTCTTTTAGAAAAATGAGTTTTCTTAGAAATATGTTAGAATGTTTAGATAGAAAATATGATGAAAATAATTATATTAATAAGCAAAAAATAGATGATTTAATAAAACAATTTAGTGGCGTTTTTTGTGATGATTTGGCTTCTATAAGAAAAATAGCTAGAAGTTTTGTTGAAGATATGGGATTTGTGAAAAGTGTATAGTGAGTTTTTTAATTAGCTACCATAGTTTGTGAACAGTATCGCGATGACAATTCCAGTATGAATGATTGTGAATCAAAATGAGACGATTTTTACAATTATAGCATTTCCATTTTTAAGAAGTCCATGCTCTGCACACACGCCGCCACTTCCATGCTTCGCGCAAGACGGCCCCATAGTGTGACTTCTCGTCACGGTAATGATGCAACAATTCTGGGGAGAGTTGATAGCCTTTATCTTTCAAAAGACTACGGATGAAGGTATGGATAACAACGGTTGTTTCCCATGCTCCCCCGTATTCGTAAAACGCTTTCTGTTCAGGCGTCAGTTTCATGCCCCCTCCTTCCCTTGTACAAATGCTATTTCATCAATCTGCGTGGAATCTGTCATCAGCTCGCTCAGGCAAACCAGTTTATACCCGGCATTCCTGACCGATTCGGAACCGTTGATCAGATCCTCCATCTTCTTCCGGGTGCCGGCCCCAAGCAGAAGTGACTTTCCCCAGCAATCCACAATCAGCGCATAAGCCGGAAATGCCGTTGTTTTCAATTTGGTAAACCTTGCCAACCTCTTCCTCCATCTTCGGGACTGCCGGGATAACTCCACGGCTTCATCCAGAGACTTAGGCACGTGCTTTTCAATCTCATTCACGCGGCTCCAAAGCATGCTCAGCAGGCGCCGCTTGCGTAAGATGTAACTCTTCCGGACAACCGTCTTCGGTGCCGCCGTTTTCCTTCTTACAGACTTTTTCTTCTTTATCGTTCCAGACTTCATGATTGATCAGACGTTTAATCCTCAGGCAACGGATATTCCGGAAACATGATTATTTCCCCTTCTCTCAGTTTTTCACCAAGGGACTGAGCTTCCTCTTCGAGTGCTTTTATTTGTTCGCGTATTTTTAAAAACCGCTGAATAGCAAAATTATTTTCCGCTTCTTGCGGCGATATTCGGAAGGCAATCTGTTTGGCTCCTTTCCCTGACTTGTCCATGCCGTCCTTACGGATGTTGAAAGTGTAAAAAGCACTCCATTTCCCTGTAGTGGCAACAGCAAAGAAGTTTTTCATATAGTTGCAAACGACAATGCCAAAATCCCAATGTGCTTTTACCTCCTTTTCGTAAGGAGAGGATGATGGCTTAACAAGGAAGCGTATCAGTTCACCGTTTTTGATGTCGTCAAATTGTCTTGTCTTCTTCATAGGATTACTCGATTTCTTCAAGGTTGTTTATGGCACTTGTTATGCATTCACAGGCTTCCTGCATGGCGTAAATGGCATTTTCAGATTGCTCTATGCGGTTAAGCATGTTTTCCGGGAGGTTATCTTTATACTCTTCTTCTTCCTCCATGATCGTTTCCAGCCTTTCTTGAAGGTTTTGGAGTTCGTCATGCAGGTCTTCTATTTCTTTGCGGCGTTGTTTATTCATAGAGGCTTTTATACTTAGTTCTAAAATAGTACTCCTGTTCTTCTTTTCCCTCTTCAGAACATTCCCAATCCTGACAAATATCATCTAGGTCTTCGGGAGTCTTAAATAATCCATAGGTGTAACACTCGAAATCTCCGGCGTTGTTAATGCAATTTCTGCAACACGGCTTGAAAACAAATTCCTTTTCATTCTTTTTTGTTTGAGGGAGATTTTTCTTAGAGACAGAAAAAAGCTTTTTGATAGATAAGAGGATGTTAATCATTACTGGCTTCCTTTTTCGGCTCCCAGTAACAGAAATCCTCAAGATAAATTCCTTGGAGGCAGTCAGTATGAGGGCAGTTGTATCCTAAATAACGGCAAGTTCGGCACTCTCTTCGTTCTAGAGGCACCCACGCCCGGCACTTACGCCGTAACTTCCACGCTTCGCGCAGAATTTCCCCATAGTGTGACTTTTTGTCGCGGTAATGATGCAACAATTCCGGGGATAGTTGATAGCCTTTATTTTTCAAAAGACTACGAATGAAGGTATGGATAACAACGGTTGTTTCCCATGCTCCCCCGTATTCGTAAAAAGCTTTCTGTTCAGGCGTCAGTTTCATTTTTTTCATAGGGTAAATTCTTTCCCGTACAACGCTTTATACATATTGTCCCTTTTCTTCCGGGCGGTACGAATATCACATGTTTTCAAATTGATGTTTAGCGATATGATATGTTTACGGTCTGTGATCAGGATGTTGAACACGTAACCGTTTTCATTGAGTCGCAGGCAATAATCTTCATCACCCGGATCATGAATTTCTCCAATAAGCGTATATAGTTTTTTCATTTTATTATTCGTCCCCTCCTTCCGTTTTAAGTTCCCACGGCCATTGATCCACGTCATCCGGCGTGGCTGTTTCTATATTCCCATAGCAATTTTCAAGATAGATTTTACAGCGGGTGGTATCTTTGCCAATGACGGTTAAAATATCGTCCTCAAAATCCAACTTGATATTGTCTCCCTGATTTACTCGCATAAATGGTGGGAACAGGGATATAAATTCTTCAACTTCCTTCCAGGCTTCTTCCGGGGAATTTGGATGTGTTGACCATTTGCATTTGTGGCAACCAACTTCCACGAGTGTTCCATCTCGCAATACGTTAAATTGCTCTAATTTGTTTCCGCACAGCGGACATTTAAGCGTTTTCATTTCACTTCTCCGTTAATTGTTAAAACCTTGAACTTAATCACCCATACCCACGGATTCAGTTCAACGGAACCGGGGCCGTTGATTTTATCCCACAGGGAAAAGAAAGACATCCGGGCAAAAATATGCCCTGTTGATCTTCCTGAATAATCCTTCCATAAGTGGGCATCAGTCATTTCGTCGTGCCAGACGCTTTCAATGCCTTCCATTTGGGCATCCTGAGGTGTAATGTCTAACAGCCGCTCAATTCTTACTTCCGTCACTTCCAGTAAAATCCGGGCGGCCCGACGCGGCATGTGAATACTGGGTTTCCATGGTGACGCATCCGAGCCATCTTTGTTAATTTTGATGCCTCCGTCGTCGTCCAAGACATTTACATAACCTTGGTGAGTGGCGGCGTAGCAATATTTCCCGGTGGGCTGGAATTGATCATTGTACACCTCGAAAAAAGTTTCTTTCACCCACAGTCGATCACCCGCTTTCCCATAGGGGCATCTTACCCATATATTAAAATCATCATCCGGGAATTCCCCGTCTTCGTCGTTGGAGATAGCTAGCCACCAGCCGGGACTTTCTTCTATGAATTCCTGAATCTCCCAGCCTTTTTTTTTCAGGTATGGAGGGAAATCATTAAATCGGTGCAGGCCGTGCGTGCGGCGCGTCTGGTTCTTGTACTGGCCGGGCATGCTGTATTCTTGCAATAGCGCGCGGATCATGTCCCCGCCGAACAGGATGGGCCGTTCTTTTATTTTGGCATTCATGATTTAGAATGAAGTGTTTTTTCTATGATTCATAAGATTTATTGTCATTTTTTCTCCTTTAGCGGTTAGAGCGTATTTATTTCGGTAGGGCCAAGTAGAAAGGAGTTCGCAGGTAATGAGATTTTCAAGAATAAGCTGTTTCGCTATTTTTTTTATTTGTTCTTGGTCGATGTAGACGGCATCGGATATTTTTTTGGGGGTTGTATAGCCTAATGCGATGGCCGCCAATATGGCGGTTTTCCTGTAGGCATTTTTCTGGTGTGGCAGATAATGACTAATGTTTCTTATGATGGTTAAATAAGCCTGAATAATGTTCATGGCACATAGCGTTAAAGGTTGAGAATAAATGATAAAAGTTGTATCGCCGTGATAACATAAGCACTACAGCATAATATCCAGAGCCATAACGGCCAGAAACCTTCCTGAAACAGGGCTTTTTCCATAGAATTTAATTCCTGTCTGGCTTCTCCGGGGGACATTGTGACGGAGGTTCCTTTGACAGCATGCCGTTTTCGGATGCCGAATTTGACAGCGACGCGGCAACAGCTTCTAATACCGTCGTCAAAAATCCATAGGCGGCTCAAGCGGAGTTTGCAGGGGTGTATGTAGTATCTCATTTTTCCAGTTGTTTAGTGCGGGTTTATTTCGTCAAAAAATTGTTTAAGTTCTTCGGGGGTAACGGGAACGTCCGTTTCCTGTGGGGGAGGGATGGCAAGGTTACGTTGTGGCGGCGGCGCGTTGGCCGGGGAAATTTTTGGTTTCCAGCGCGTGTCTTTCGCCCATAATTCCGCCTTGGTCAGCACGTCAATGATGTCTTCGTAGAATTTAAGCCGGGAGGCCGGACAGTAGTATTTATTGTTGTGGCTGTCTCTGGTCTGGCCGCGTTTGTAATATCCGTTATAGTAAGCTTTCAGTAGTTGCCAGTCCCGCTCTCCGCATGTGATCGTTTGCTGGTAAGCCTGTATGGCGGCGGCGTATTCTTTTTGGTTGAGGTCTTTGTTTTGCCAAGCATCCATAACGCAGGTGTTCCGCAGAAAGGCCCAGAATGCGAGCGGCGGCGTTTTGTTTTCCGATTTTCCGGCCGGGGACGGGGGATGATTGTTTTCCGGACGGGGGGAAGGTTGCACGCCGGTATTGTTGGCCAGAGTTTGACGCTTTTTGTTGAGTATGGCTTGTTTGTCGTGGGGATAGCCGTAAATATGCAGGTCTTCCCCGACCATATTCCAAAGGGTGGATTTTTTTCGGAGAGTGGCAGGATCTACGTTCAGCGTTTTCCGAATTTCAGCAGGCTTCCAAGAAGCGAAATTTTTAATGATTCCGTTGTTTTCCTGACTGGTGCAATATTGCAAAAGGGTTATCCAGATTCCGCGCTGGGAGAGCCGTGCAGACTTAAATTCCCGGCTCTGGGTGTGATGGTGCTGGACGGGCGAGTAGTTCACAGGGAAAATTCGTTATTAGCTGATTCCGTAATGGTAGCGTCCAGATAGCACGCCAGAATAAACAGCAAGTCTTTACCGCGCTGGGTAAGGTGAACACTACCGTCTGTTTGCTGTGCAATTCCTACATTGATCAGGTGGGCGTAAAGCATACTTCCAAATACGGGGTCTTCCTGATGAACTTCGGAATCAGCAAGGGAAGCGTAGTGCGTCAGTTGCTCCAATGTATGAACAAGACGTTTCCGGAGTTCCGTTTCCGGCAAAGAAAGCAGGTGCCGGCTGTATTTGGTGTCCAGATTGAGGATAAGGCGTTGGTTTGCATTCATAATTCCTCTGATTCATGGATTATTTTTTTGATGTAAGAACGGCTCCAGAAGCGTTTTCCGCGCTGGTCGTAAGAGTTGTTTTTAACAAGGCGGGAACATTGGGGATGGCGTTTGCGCTGGTTGTAAAGCCATTGCTTGGAACACCCGAATTCATGGGTGATTTGATCCGTAGAAATGTAGTCATCCGGCGTTGTCACCGGGGCAGGGGAAGGATTGGCTCGGAAGATGCCGGTTGCGCCCATGACGGCGAACTTGTCCCAGAGTTTTTCTGTGACGAGTTCTGCTAGGGTGTTGAGTTCTTCCGGGGTCACGGTTAGAATTTAATGGTTCAGGGTTATTAGTTACTCTCCTCGGCATGTGGGATTTACTGACAAGGCTTGACTGGTCCAGACTCGACTGGATTAACATTGTGGAGGTGTACTACACCTTTGGGTAAAAAAATATCAGCTTTGTAAAATTTCACCGTCTAGGTGTACTACACCTTTAGACAAAATAAAACGACACTGACCGCTGATTGTCCGGTGCTGGTTGGTAGCTTGTTTTTTCAGTTTTGCATAAATTGCTCTGGGGAGACGAATGTTAACAGTTTTGGTATCGTCTGAGGGCTTTTCTAACTTGTTCGGCAATGTTTTCATAGTCTTCTGCAGTTAATGATATGTTGCTGACTTCCAGCGAAATGAGATCAATAACAATTTCGCTAATGCTTTTTTTTTTGCTTTTGGCTAGTTTCCTGAGTTGTTCATAAAGCGTGCGCGGAACACGTACGCTAAGCATGATTTTGTCAGGGTCAGGCTGATTAGGCATGTGAGTATCGTATTCTAGGTGTAGTACACCGTCAACAAAAAATCACTTTTTGCTGATTATTTTTCATATGTTTTTGATTTTAAAAGTCCAGCCAAGGGCGATTGATCGTCTTCATGGGAATGAATGGGTGGTCAAGGGCGTAGTTCTGAATAGTTTCCTCATTGATGAGTTTGACGGTATTGATATCAATGAGTTGCAGATGGGAAAACCCTTCCTTTTCCGCGTCTTCCGGTTTGTAAAAGCGTCTGTGAGCCTGACCGTCTATATAGCTGACGATGTGATCATAAAATTGCTGGCCGGGCAGCATGTAGCGTTTTTTCCCTTCAAAATGGAAAGCTTTGACCAGAGGGGCAATACCGGCACTCTGTTTAGTGAGTTGGATGTGGTCGGTTATACAGGTTTGGTATGCAGCTTTGCTGAGCCAAGGGGTGTAGTAGAGTTCCCAGGTATGGGGGATGTCTTGAATGGGGGAGAAAGACGCATTTTCCCAGTCATGCTTTATGTGTTCAAGGTATTTTGTAACTTGGCCAATTGGGAGTTCGTTGTTGAAGCATTTGCATTGGATGAGACGGGTTTGGGCATTTTTCAGGGCCACGAGGTCTACGCCTTTGTCTTTTTCTCCGGCACAGGCGCCGCGGTAGAAGACGATATGCCCATCTTGTTCCAGCAGATAGCCTATATAGCGTTCATAGGCCAGTCCCTGTTCTGCTTTTGGGTCTGGGGGATCCGGCGCGGGAGTGGGTTTGGGGTTTCTCCCCTGATTTCTGATTCTTTCCAGCTGTTCCTTCTCCCGACGCTCCTGTTCCACTCTCCTTCTTTGTTCTTCCCACCACAGGGGATTTTGGGGAGAGGGGACAGTAGGGAGGACTGGATGCGCGGGGGATTGCGGCGTTTCCGGTTTGAACCAGTTGCGGATGAGGTAAATCAAGGCGAGGGAGCCAATGACGATACAGGCGGTTTTTATGGCAATGGTTTCATTGGCAATGCGAAGCTCGTCCCTTTCCTTCTGTTTTTTGATGGCGTATTGCCTGCGTTTTTCCCGGAAAGCTTCCGGGAAGTAGATTTTTTCCCCTTCTGCGGTAGTGTAGAAACCGTCCCAGTCAACGTCGTCCGGGCCAATATTGTGGAGATTTTTCTCTTCTCCGTTTTTATTCGGTTGAGTTGCGGGCTGATGAATTGGAACTTCACAGGCGGCTGAATACTGGAACTTCTTCACGCGTTCGCTTATGGCGTCCTGCCAAGCCGCTCTGGCCGTGTCAGCGGCGCAAGGGAGGGAGAGGAAGGCAAGGGAAATGATGATGAAACGAAGCATGCAGAGCAGGAAGGTACGATGATGCGCAGATTTTGTCAAACAGGGCATCTTTGCAATTCTGCCAATCAGCTCCCGGAAATAGTATGACAAAATATTTTATCTTTTCAGGTTGGCGGGAGTGAAGGCCCTGAGGGGGCTTTGCGAGTGCCAAGCAGGCACGGAAACGGGCAAGGCGCGGCAATAGTTTTTTGAGCGTTTTTTCAATGGATTTTCGCCGGGTTTCTGACGGATTTCTTTGTGCTGTGTTTTTCCTGTTTGTTGTTTTTGAGTTTGTTATCATTTTCGCCATACTCCGATATCAGGATTTATCCATTTATATTCTCCAATAGGAGAGTTTTTAGACGTTTGTAACGTGGTTGGCGCAAGTATGAGCCGGCTGGGGTTTATGCTCTCTCTCCCGTTTTTCTGGTCTATTCTTTGGAAGGGGTGCCGATAAGACTCTATTTTTTCCTTTCCGGTCTGTGCTAAAGGTTCCCGCATGGAAATGTTATTGCGAGCATTACGCGGTTTTTTCAGGCGTGTTCATTTATCCGCGCTGAATCAGGGTCAATTAACGGTCATGGTTGCTTTGGCAGACCGGGAACAAACCTGTATGGAAATCGTTACTCAAACCGGATATGACCGGAGCGCCGTCAGACAGATTCTTCAACGCCTGAGACAACAGGATGATGTGATTTTGCGGCCTTACCGGTCATCCGGTCATGGTCAGGTGGAATATATTTATACTTTGACGGAGAAAGGTTCTGATGCCCTGAAACAATGTCTTGGGGAGTTTGATGGACTGATGGCTTGCCTTGCCCAGAAGAAGAATGTTGAAGCCCTGGGGGATGACGGGAGAATACGAGAAGAAGAGAATACCAAGTCCGGGAAGAGTGAGGCTTTACAAGATTTGATATAAGTTGTTGGAATGTAATTTATTGTTAGGAAATGTTAAGTGAGCGTGACCATATTTTTTGCGAGAAAGTGGCCTCCGGATTGATGGCGTATCAGGCTTATATTGAGGCCGGTTTTTGTTGCACCAGCAATGAATCCGCGCAGGCGGCGGCTTCCCGGAAGATGAAAGAGCCGGGAATCAAGGAAGAAATCAGGAAAATCCGTGAGCGTCTTTGTGATGAAAATTGCCTGACGTTGAAAGAAAAGAGGCTCAAGCTCGCGGAAATTGCACGCGGAAAAGCGTTGTTTTCCGGTGATGAATTTTTGTTTGAGGTTCCGCCTTCCCATGCCGAGCGGATGAAGGCGATTGATTTGGATAACAAGATGACGGGTGATTATGCGCCGGAAAAGCAGGATGTGAGCATTCAAGGGCTGTTCTTTGAAGATTTGTTTGATTATGGAGAGGGAAGAGAAACAGTATCAGGAGGTTCTGAATTATTGGAAGGAAAGGCTGAATAACCGGCTTTGGCGGCTGGAACATCTGTATTGGATCAAGAATGTTGACGGCATTGTTATTCCTTTCCGGCCAAATGAAGTACAGCGGAAGTTTCTGGAAAGGCAACATGGACGTAATGCTATTTTGAAGGCCCGCCAGTTGGGCCTTTCTACGCTGGTAGGCGTGTTGATGGCGGATTTTGTATTTTGGAATGGGAATAAGACTGCGGCAATTATTGATTGGAGGTTGCCGGAGGGTCAGAAAAAACTTCTTGGAGTGCGGTTTCAATGGGAACATCTGGATTATGTGCCGGAAGGAGCTGAGCGTGAACGGCGCATTATTGCGTGGTTGATGCGCGAGAAGAAGAGGCGTTTGGGAACGGTCAAGAAGGATGGGACTATTGTTCCTGTGACAGCTACGGCTAATAAGCTAGCGTTCCGGAACGGGTCTGTGATTTACACGGATAATACATTTCGCGGAGGCACAACGCAGTTCATGCACGTTTCCGAACTGGCTAAAATGGCCAAGCGGTTCCCGGACAGGGCAAGGGAAGTGGTGAACGGCGGGTTTGAATCCGTACCGACCAACGGAACAATTATTGTAGAAAGCACGCATGAAGGAGGCAGGAGCGGCGTGAATTATAATTTGATGAAGAATGCCATGTCAAAATCGGGGAAGCCTCTTCTCCCGGTGGACTGGCGGTTTTTCTTTTTTCCGTGGTACGAAGAAAGCCGTTATCAACTGGACGTGCCGGAAGGGTATGTATTCCGGGATGAGACCATTGAATATTTCAACCGGATGAAAGAGGTTTATGGCGTAGATGTGCCGGAATCCGCGCGGTTGTGGTGGGAATGGAAGAACGGGCAATCTGATTTCAATATGGGGGAAGAGTATCCTACTGTACCGGATGAGGCTTTTGACGCTATTGGGGACGATGCTATTTATTGCGCTCAATTCCGTCAGTTGCGCCGTGATAACCGTATTGGATGCCGGTTTGTGGTGCATTCCTATGCTCCGGTTTATTGTTCCTGGGATATTGGCGTTGCCGACCATATGGCAACGGTGTTTTTCCAGAAGGTGGGAGGGGAAACCCGCATTATTGGAGGGATTCAGGCCAAGAAGTCATGCGTGCTGGATATGCTGGCAAGGGTCAGGGAGTTTGAGCAGGCTCATGGGTTTAAGGTGTTTCGCCATTTGCTTCCTCATGACGGCGGGCATCATTCCACTAATGACCGGAAGACGAATCAACAGACTTTAGAAGAGAACGGATGCCGGGATGTCAGGCTGGTGCCGAAGACGGGAAGCGTCTGGTTGTCCATTGGCGAAGTGCGTTCTTTTCTTCCTTCTACGGTCTGGCATGAACGATGCGGCGAAAGGATTGAAGACGGCAGTGAGGAAGGGCTTCCGGGATTGCTGGATTGCATGGAAAGCTACCATGTGGATCAGAACGGGAAGATTGACCATGATGATTGTTCCCATTTTGCGGACGCTTTCCGGATGTTTATTGAGGCGGCCTGTCACGGATTGATTGAGGGGTTTGAAAGTTCCGTCGTTGGCATGGAATGCCTGGGAACAGCGTCCTGTTACGATACCGGCATTGCGGACATGCCTTGATATAAGGGGGGATGTCCGGCATGGGTGTGACAACTTCATCCACTCTTTTTTGCGGATGTACTGTCATGGTGCGCGTATGGGAAAGTTTCTTAGTCCAAAAGCGGCTCCGGTTCCTCAGCAAAAAGAGGTGGTCAAGGAACCGGAAATCATTGATACGAGCGAGACGGCAGAAAATACCGTCAAGGCCCGTGCCCGGAAGCGTTATGGATTTGATAAGACTTTTACGGCGAAAGGGACTGGCAGTTCTGTTTTTGGTCAGTCTTCCGGGGCCAGTTACCGGAAGACGCTGGGTTAATCAGTTCAGGGGTTGAGTTATGGACGGAGAAGAAGTCGTTTCTTTGTATAGCAGTTTGGAGAGGGAAAAGCAGGATGCGGCAAGCTGGGCCTCAGAGTTGAAGAAGTTTGTTTATCCTTTTTCCCCTACCGGGTTACCCAGCAGTTTTTCCTTTCTGGGCGTTGGTTTGAAAAACCTGCATGATTCCACGGCGGTGCGGGCCAATCAACGGCTGGCGGCGGCGCATCAGAGTTTTTTAAGCGATCCTGGGAAGCTCTGGTTCAGTTTTGAACCTTCCGCCGCTCTTGGGTCAACGATACAGAAGAGCGGCCCGGTGAAGAAGTGGCTGAGAGACTGCGCGGAAAGAACGTATCAGGCATTGGCCGAAAGCAATTTTTATACGGTCAATCATCAGGCGTTGCTGGACAGATGCGGTTTTGGCACAGGGTCTTATTACGGCGGCATCAGCAATGATAACAGGCTGATGTTTTCCTATGTTCCTTTTGATTCTTTCGTGTTTTCGGAAGATGAACAGGGCATGCCGAATTTATTGATACGCAGGTTTGAATGGAATGCCGTCCAGGCGGCCCGCTGGCTTGGCGACGCAAAGAAGCTGAACAGAGCAATGAAGGATGCCTATGAGGATGAAACAGAGCGCGTCAAAAAGAAATTTACTATTCTCCATGCCGTAGGAAGAAAGGAAAAGTACGATCCATTAACAGAGAAGGAATATTTTTCCTTCTACATAGAGAAAGGGAGCAAGGATGTTTTGGAAGAGGGCGAGTTTGGCGAATTTCCTTATATGGTTTCCCGTTTTTTGAAATGGGTTGGTCCGTGGGGATTGGCCCCGGCCCGGCTGTGCTGGTCTAATATCCTGTCTTTGCAGTACAGCCGGAGGATTACCCGGACGCTGGGAGAACTGAAGGCTTTTCCCCGTCTTAAGATTACGAAAGATCTTGTGGGCCGCGTGAGTTTGAGGCCGGGCGGCTGGACTGTCGTCAGTGCTGCGGATGCTGGTTTCCCGTCTGAGTGGGGTACAGTGGGCGATTATCGGGAAGTGATGAATGAAATGGAAATGGATCGTCAGGAAGTGCGGTCTGCTTTTTATCTGGATATGCTGGATTTGTTCGGCGCGCAGACAGGGCAAATGACTGCGACGGAGGTGAATGCCCGACTGGAAGAAAGGCTGTTGGCGTTCAGCCCGACGTTCTGCCAACACCTGAATGATTTCCGGCCTATGATGCTGAGGATTTTCCGCCTGATGCTGGATGCAGGGTTGTTTGATCCGAATGTACCTTCGGAGTTGATGATACCTAACGGACTGGGAGGGAAGGAATTTAATCCCAAGGCTTTGCCGGATGTCGTTTACAATTCCAAGTTTGCCCAGTTGATGAAGCAGGTTCAGCTTTCCGGGCTGGTCGGGTCTCAGGAGACTATCGCCAATATGGCCAAGTTTGACCCCGGCGTGATTGCCCGTTTTGATTTTGATTTTGCGGCTCAGGAGGTTGCACGCGGCATGGGTGTCCCGGAAGGTTTCATCAGGAATGATAAAGAAAAGGAAGGGGCTTTGAAGGAAATGCAGGAGAGGATGATGATGGAGCAATCTTCTGCCGGAGAGGGATAATAACTAAGCAACAGTATATGACAATGGATGATCCTTTTGAATTTGACGAAGATAAGGAATTAGAAAAGCAGAAGAGGTTGCTATGTGATGCTTTTGGGAAGCTGGACAAGGCTTCCATGAAGGCTTTGGAAGAGTGGTTCCGGGGTGAATTCGGCATTCATCAGGCGGCTTTCCGCGTTTTTAACGGCGAATGGAATCCGCTGGACGCAATGAGACAAGACGCATTCCGGCTGGTCTGGAACAGCATGGCCGTGAGCTGGAAGAAAGTCCACGAACCGGGCAATACAGAGGAAGTATCATATTTTAACGATTAACAATCAATTTTTTCTATGAGCGAAACACAAGAAGACAATAATAACGGGGCTGTGTCTGTACAGCCGATCTTGGGGAATGACAATCATTCTCATGCACCTTCAACACAGGGAACCGATACGCCTGCGCCTTCGGCTCCCTCCGGTGGTATTGCCCCCCCTCCGATTCAGGGAACCGGCGATTTAACGCCTCCTGCCGGTGGCGATGCTTTTCCGGATTTGGCGGATTACGCTACCGGGCTGTTTGAGGGGGTGGAGCCTGAGAGTCTGGATTACAAGCTTTTTGAACGCGCCCGCGTGGCGGCTCATAAGGCGGGGATTCCTCAGGATGCCTTGTCTTCCGTGATGGGGGATGTGCGTACGTTCATCAATGAAACGGAAGCGCAGATTGCACAGGAGCGGTTAGATGCCTGTGATGAGCAGTTAAAGCAGTTGCAACAGACTTACGGAAGCAAGTTTAAGGCTGTGATGGAGGCATGCAATAACACGCTCAACAATCTGGCCGTAGAGTTCGGGGTAGATGCCCATGTGTTCGACCTCCCGGAAATCCGGAATAATCCGGAGGTAGTGAAGTTTTTTTACGGTCTTTCCCAACGGATGAAAGAGGCCGGGTTTGCCCATGTGAATCAAATGGCTTCCATTGCTACCGCAGAACAGGAACTTGAATCCATTTACAATGGCACGCATGAGTTGAGCAAGGCTTATATGGACAGTTCTCATCCGGACTGGAAGAGGGCGCAGACGCGCGTGAATGAGCTGACCCGGATGACGATGCAGGGGTGATTTTTGTTAACAGTTAATAGTTTTTATTTATATGGCGACGGGTGCGACAGGGTTTCAAGGGTTTATGCGTGACCATGCGAGAGAGTTTTCCTTGTTTGGCAATGGCGTGAGTTTGGCCGGCGGAGCCTTGTCCGCCCTGAACCAGTACCAGGCCGGGAAAGCGCAGAAAGCGGCAGGGCTGGCAACGGCGGATAATATGCGGCGGGAGGCTCAGGGCGCATATGATTCCGCGCTGGCGGATGAATATCTGCAAAGGATGAATCAGAATGCTGACGCGAGTACGGCGCGGGCAGCTCAGGCGGCATCCGGTTTCATGTCCACCGGAACCGGCAATATGAATGAATTAACGCTGATGAAGCAGTATGAGCATGGCATTGCTCAGGCGGCTACTCAGAGGGAGAACCAGCGCAGGAGTGCGCTGTATCAGGCTGATTTGGCAGAGTGGCAGGCGAGGCAGGCCGCGCGGGCCTCCAAGCGCGGGGCTTTGGGGACGATTTTAGGGGCAGTAGCCGGAACGGCTCTTTCTTTAACCGGTTTTGGCATGGCGGCAGTTCCGGCCATGAAGGCCGGGCAGGTGTTGAACAAGTAATGGATGAATAGCTAAGAGGGTTATGAAAGTTGGTCTGATGGGAGATAACGGGTTCCGGGCCGGGCATGTGAATGGGAATGCGGCCGCGGCTCCGGCGTTGGCTACAGCCGAAGTGTTTGGACAGGCGGCTAAAATCGGGCGGGCGGTGGATGATTTGGGGCAGGATTTGATGCACAAAGAGAATGTTTTGCGGGATGATGAGAGTTTCCGGATGGGACTTACCAACGCCCGCAGATTGATTTCCGCCGCTGAACAGGATGTTGAGAATGGAGAGGACTGGGAAGAAACGCTTGCCAAGAAGCGGGAATTGGTGGATGAACCGGAGTTTATGACTCCGGATGCGGCTGTACATTACCGCGCCGCCATTGAGGATTTGTTTCAGCGCGGGGGGGAGGCATTGCAGGATAGACAACGGAGGGTGAGCGCAAAGAGGGCCAGAGCCGCTTTTTCTGCGGATTGGGCCGCCGCCGTGGAAAGCGGAGATATGGAACGTGTTCAATCCGTGCTGAATTCCGGGGTGGGCGTGTACGTGGACGGCATGAAGGCATCAAGGATGCTGGCTTCCGCAAGGAAACAGATTGGCACGTTAAAGGCGGCCAAGGATTTTGACGAGAATCCCGACCAGCTGGCGGCGGATTTGATTGACGGGAAATATCAGGGGGTTCTGTCCAATACGGCCATTGCCTCTTATGGCCGATTGTTGCAGGGGCAGTCCGGGGTTCCTACGACTGTCAGCTTGTATGACGTGACCGGCATGCCTCTTGGAGAAGGGGGCCGGAAGCTTTATGACCGGGTTTTGCTGGATGAACCGTTTGAGGATGATGGAGAGGGCGGGGGAATGGCTGAAAGAGACGGAGTTCATGAGCAGGCCGGGAGTGTTGCCAATGGTTTTTCCTCTTCCGGCGGCATCAGGAAAAAGAAGCCGGAGTTCCGTAGCGGCGTGGCTGATCCGGTGGTGGATTTGATGAGGATTAGAGCGGCTGAGGGACAGTTGCCGACAACGGAAGAGATTGGCGTAGTCAGCATGAATGAGGTGCTGGCGGCAGACGTGAGCGGACTGGTGAAGGATGGCGGCGTGGGGTCTCCGTCGTATATGATGTATCTGGGAGAGTTGAAACGGAGATGGAAAGAACATGGAGTGAGTAATGATTTTCAGGAGGCTATGGAATCTACTCTTGAAAATAGAGTTTTGTCCATGCAGGGGCAGAAGACGGACAGAATCAGTTTTAATGTGGATGACGTTGTGAAAACGATGGAAGGAACAGGGGAGTTTGTTACTGCTGATGCTCTTAAGAATTTGGAGTGGCATCGTGGGGCATTGAGGGAATTTGAGATTGAGAAGGCCGGTTTTGCCGGAACTGGCGATAAAAAGAGAGAGATGGCGCGGCGTGAGAGCGGGTTGGAACTTAATGTGGAGCGTTGGAAGAAGGAAGCGGAGATTCAGAGCAAAAGGAATTCAATGGAGATGCGGAGGTGGGTATTTGAGTGGCAGGCGGCGCATCCGGGCGAGAAAAGTTCTGTGAGGTTTGTGACCGCCATGAAGGAAAAGATGTATCAACTGACCGGTAGACATGCTTCTACGCTGGATTTTCTGCTCCGGCAAAATGGGGAACATGCGGATTCCGTGAAAGATGATGATACGGATTTCGTGCGGCGCAACGAGGCCAGAAAGGGACTGGATGATTTGAGGAAAAAGGCACTCGCCTTGCCAAAACCGGATGAAAGGCTGAGCGTGAGGACGAAGACGATGAATATTCCCGTAGCGGATGTGCGGGATGCTCATGTGAAAGAGGTGTGGGATGATGAGTGTTTTATTGTTGGGGAAGATCATTTGTCACGTTATCCGCAGTTGAAGGAACAGTATGTGCCGGATGTGAGTTTTGAGCTTGCGGATGGCCGGATTTATCGTCCGCAGAAGGTTGCCGTGGTTCCGGGCCGCGCGTTTGGTTTTTCCCGGAGGGCCGCTATTGCGTTGCGTCTGGTTCCCGGGTGCAAGTTTAAGGCGGCGGTCCGGTTTGATTTTCCGGATGCGGAAAGAGCCGGCAAGGAAGGCCGCAAGAGGCTTTTTGAACATGGTATTCAGGGGATGGAAGAGAAGATTCCCGGACTGCTTGAGAAGGGTAATATTGATTTGACGAATCGTCCGGTTGTGAAGAACAGGGATGGGTCTATTAGCACCGTGCGTTCCATATCTATTGGCATGGATGGAAAGGAATATTTGATTCCTACGGTGTCTGATGACGGTTCCATTCTTTCTGATGATGAGGCTGTAGAGATGTTTAAGAGGACAGGCAGGCATTTAGGCGTGTTCCGGTCTCCACAATCCGCAACGGCTTATGCCAAGAAGCTACATGAAGAACAGGCTCGCGCCTATGTCCGTTAATTTGAATTATTTAATAGATTTATGAATATTGCATTGAATGTGAATGGGCAGAAAGAGTTGAACAGAATGAATGTTCCGGATGAATCCGGGCATGTGGATTTGAGACCTCCGATTGTGAACAGGCCGCAGGCGGGGCCGGAAATGCAACTGAACGTTCTGGATGATGAACAGGCCGGGAATGTGGCGGTTGCCGTGGAAGATGAGGGGCAGAGCTGGGAACCGGGGCAGGTTATTACGAATGACCGGCAGTACCGGTCCGTCATGGCGGATTTTAATTTGATGTCCGTGGACAGTCCGGATTATGACAGAGTGAGGCAGTCTTTAGATGAATACTGGGACAGGAGAGGATTGGGGAACGGCCATGTCGCGGAGGCGGCGGATGTCAGGCGAGGACGGGCTTATCAGCTGATGGCAGAGCTGGAAGACGGCTCGGAGTTGGATCAGGAACAGGTGAATGAGGTGGAACGCACGCTTGGGAAGGGTGTGGTGGATTTTTATAAGGGTCTGAGTCAGGAAGAGAAGGATGAGGTGCTTGTGGATGGTTTTGTTCAGTCTTTCGTAGGTGGCGCACCCGCTTTGAGCCGCGTATATCTGGCTGAACGGCTGGGACTGGACACGGATGAGGCTTCTGTTATGGCGGCGGAGTTGCGCCGTCAGGCCGGAGTTGGCCGCACCAGAAGGGAACAGGTGAAGAAGGACATGGGGGAAGTATGGGGGGAGATGGTGACGGCAACGGGAAGCGGGAAGGAGTTTTCTTTAGATCCCCATGATCATCAGGGCCGTAGTCCGGAGTTTCTGGCGGGCGCGGCCAGTCTGGCGGATAGCCAACGAATGGCGGCGGCTTTTATTAAGGATATGGTGTACGGTGAAGACGGAAGGAGCCCGCGCGTTCAGGGGATGGAGACGGGGATTGACGGGTTAAGGACGTATGGTTATTCCAAATATGAGGATGGCCGCTGGATTGTGGAACTGGCGAATTTGCACCGGAAAAATGAACAGGCGTATGAATTGGCTGTCAGCGCGATTGCCGGGCTGGTGGATTATCAGAAGGAAAAAGAATCTGCTTTTTCCCGGATGCTGAATAATTTTTCCGGAATGGCGGTTGAAGGGCTGGTTCATGGCCCTTCCCGCTGGCTTGAATCCGGAGTGATGGATTTTCTACAGAGTGCCGGGCTTGCTCAGCGTGGGGAAGAGAAGTTTGACGATCCTCTTTGGACTCAGCGGGTGAATAAGGTGGCGCAGGATATTCAACAGGTGAGGATGGGGCAGTATAAAGCACGTTCTTCTCATGGAATGGTGAATTTTCTGGAAGAGGCTTCCGGCGTTTTTGGCGGATCTGTACCGTTTATCATGACAGGCGGAGTGGGGCCTTTGCTGGAAGCGGAAGATACGGCGGAAACCGGTTATCTGGCTAAGGGAGTGGATGGTTTGACGGCAAGAAACGCGGCTTACGGCGAAGGCGTGGGAATGTGGGCGGCCAATATCTGGGGGCTTGGGAAAGGCGGGAAGCTGGTTGGGAAGGCTTATGACAAGCTGATGAACTGGGCCGGACGGAAAACCGGCATGAAGGGGCTTCTGGGCCGTGCTTTGGAGACAGACCGGTTCTGGGGACGCGGGCCGCTTTTTGTTGGTCTGGAAGGGGGAGTGTTGCATGCTCAGACAGTTATTGAGCCTTATGCCCGTTCCGTGGCTTCCAATATGTTTTCCTGGGGGAATGGGAAGAGCTGGGATGAAGCGGATGCGGAGGCCCGTGAGGCAATGACATGGAGGAATTTTCTGGTGGCCCTTCCCATGTCCCTGTTGCTGGGGTATGGGCGGTATGCCAAGAATAGCCCGTTCCGGGCGGCGGCTATTGCTGATGAACGTATCCGGGGCATTAAGGCTGAGTGCGCGGAGTGTCCGGAGGCGATGAAGGGGTTACATTTTACGGACGAAGAAATTAAAATGATTCTCAATACGGAGAATGACAGGGATAAAATAAGGTTGTTTGATTTGACGCTTCACAGGAAGATTGAAGGGAAGGTGGCAGAAACCGTTGGGGAACCCATAGGGGTGTTGATGACTCCGGATGTTTCGCTGGTGAAGTCCCTGATGGAAGAGAGGGTTATTCCCCGTGCGGAGGTGGTGAACGGGAAGCTGCGCGTTTATGATATGGAGACGGCATGGGGAGCCGTGACGTGGGATAAGGATGGAAATCCGGTTCAGGGGGTGAATGGCGGCAAATTGGAAACGGTGATTGGCGGTTTGGAAGGAAGAGAAGGTACGGCCAGAAAGAGGGAAGACGGGAAAGAGTTTGTGGAAATGGATTTGGAGACAGGAAACAGGTTCCTGACGGCGAAGGTACAGGAATGGGCTGTGAATCAGGATTTTACCTTGAGAAATGCGGCATTGAATGATGCGTCCGTAGATTATTTTGCGGAGAGGTGCGGCGTGGATTTCAGGAAAGAGGGTACGGCTATGTCTTACCGGGTTTTAAAAAGGATGGCTGATGATGCCCTGATGCGCATTGCGGAAAGGAGCCGGGATGAACAGAATGCCCACGAAGAAGATGTTGTTTTGGCCGTTTTACCGAATAATTTCCGCGACCGTGTGGAGATTGCCTTGAAACGCGGAGAACTGGCGCGCGGAGAGGGTTTTTCCGGAGAGGTGACGGAAGAGGAAATTGCGGTTGTGGCAGAGCGGGAAGGGGTGCATACCCCCGCCTTTAATTATGAGCTGGAAATGGGCAAGAAGGTGATTCGGTATTATGAGGGTGAGGTTACGTTTCTGGATTTGGTGGAGGAAATGGCGGAATTGTATGTGAAGGGGGAAATGAAGGCCGGCAGGGAATTGACGTGGTTTTCCCGGAATCTGCTGGATACTCAGAAGGCTTTCAAGGATCAGGGGGTGAATAATTGGAAATTAGTGGATGAGAGCTTTTTTGCTGATGGGGTGGATGCCGGAAAGAGGGAGAGGGCCGTGATTGAAGGGATGAGCAAGCTGATGCAGGCGGTGTTTACGGGAGAGTACCGGAAGAAGGATTTGCCTGCGCCCGTGAGGCGTTTTTTGGAGGTGATGGAGGCTTTGATCAGGAAGGTCGCGGATATGGTCGGTCTGGCCGGGGCATTCCGGAAGGCGGTGGATTCAGGAGCTGTGAAAGGCGATTTTGCATCTTGGGTGTATGATGCCGTTGGAGCGGATTTCGCACAGAGCCAGAGCGAGCTGACGAAAAAGAAGTTTGAGAGGCAGTTGAAGGAATTGAGGGAGAAGCCGGAGAGGCTTTTGCAGGATTATGGTTTTCATTTGATGTACGCTGAGCGGTACGGTTTGCAGAATTACCGCCAACAGGTGATGAATGATTTGCTTGCGAATGACAAGGAAGCGCGGGAACGGGAGTTTGCTCAGGCCGGAGTAGATTTTTTCCAGTTGATGAAGGGGGCAACTTTGGAGGAAGCAAAAACGGTTTTGTCTTTTGTTAAAGAGGGCAGGAGAGAGACCGCTTCTTTTTCCCTGACAGAGAAGCTGGATGAAATGGGGAAGGATGCCGGGAAACGGAAGGTGATGGATTTTGTGGATATGGTGGTTTCCAGCAATGTTTCAAATAAAACAGAATTAGGGGTTGTAGAATACAGGAATGTCACAGCGCAGGAGATTGCTGATATTAAAGCTGGTCTGGGGATTGATGTGACGGGTATGGTTCATGAATTTACTGCGGGTGGTATTGTTCATGCACTGAAAAAACATAGTCATGATTCCAGCGCACGGAAAGGTCAGTTAGATTTAACGAAGGAGGATATTAAGTTAGCTCTTGATGTGCTGGATAGTTATGACCGGATGGAATTCAAACCGAAAGGACGGAATCAATCTTCTGTCATTTATGTGAAGCAGTATCCGCATGGAGAGATTCATACGGTGGAACAGGTGATTGAAACAACGGGCAGGCGTTACAGTAAAAAGCCCAGACTGACGTTTAAGACAGCCTGGGTTAAATCGACGTCCTCCGGAACCGGACCCGGAATAGAAGGGGTTTATACTCCCCAACGCCGCAGAGGCAGTATGGCAAATAAAGGGGAAAATGTCAATTCTGTCGCGGAAGCACAGGAACGGGGCCTGTTCCGGGACGGGCATTTTGAGGCGGATAACGCTATCATCACGAAACCGGGGGTGACGTTTTCCATTTCCGCCCTGCATGCTTCCCCGCATTCTTTCCGGAAGTTTGATACGGCGTTTATGGGCAAGGGAGAGGGAGCGCAGGCGTATGGCTGGGGGCTGTATTTTGCGGAGAATCCGGAGGTGAACCGTGCCTACATGGACAGGTTTTCGCAGAACAAGGAAACATTGATTCGCGAAATTGAGTCTTATTCAGAAAGAAAGTTTTATTCTGTTCATTCTGATTTGATTTATACGTTACGTCAACTTTCCGTGCTTTACCCTGACAAGGTTTTAGCGGATGGGTTACGGCAGTATATCAATACGGAGAGTGTGCGAGTGAAGAGGAGAAGGGAAGAGGCCGGGGATGATGTGCCGAATTATATGGCGCACATACTGAAGAGAGAAGAAGAAAAACTCAAGGATTTACAGCAGATTCTTAATTGGATTCATTCAGGCGGGGAGCTGAGTGCGGAAATGTTGTCTGCCTCCAATTACCGTGTAGAGCTGAATGTGGATGATTCCGTTCTTCTGGATTGGGACAGGCCGGTTCCGGAGAATCTCCGCGCGCTGATGCAGAGTTCCCCCGTGGAGGCTGTGAGAGAGCTGGCAGGAGCGCTTTCCACGAACAGGGACGGGACGAAGTACTGGACTTATCAGGATTATACTGGCGAGGCTATTTATAAAAAGCTGATGGATGACCTGTTTATGGACAGGCCGCGTTCAGAGGCTCCGGATAAGAATGGACGGCAGAAGGCGGCTTCCCTCGCATTGCTGGATTCAGGCATTAAAGGCATCCGGTACGCAGATGGATTATCCCGCAGGGAGGAGGGGGACGAGCAGACGTATAATTACGTGATTTTTGACGGGATGGATATTAAGATTACAGCGTTTGCGGATGAGTCCACCGGGGGATCGTGGGCGGATTATGTGGATGGATCTGCAACATTTTCCGTGAGGGAAGATCTTCTTGGAGATATGAAACGCCGGATGGAGAAGACCCGGAGTGATGCCGTGCGTGAGTATTGGAGACATGTGACAGAGCGGGTGGAAAAAGAAGGCCGTGCGCTGGATGCTTTGTTCAGGGGCAGGGGCCGCGAAGCTGATACGAATGATGTCCGGGTGAAGATTGCGGAGGCGCGAAGCATTATGAAGGTTGCTGTCTCCACGCTACCGGAAAGGGTGCGCGGTAAACTTGCGGGGCAGGAAAAGCTATTGGATTATTTGATGTCCGCATTGGAGACAGGGCGTTTTTCCGCTACGGATGCCCTGACGGAAAAACAGCTTGCGGCGGCTAATCGGAAGATGGAGTTGCATCCGGAGTTTTTTGATGATCTGGTAGGTAAGACCGTGGAAAGCCTGTTGCCGAAGGTATACCAGCGGTGCGGGGAGGTTATTGATCTGTATGTGCGTGATGAGTTGTTCCGGGAAGTGAGAAGTATGATTTCTGAACATGAAGCGGTGATTGACGAGAAGACGCGGAAGTTTAAGGTAAGCCGTCTGGGGGCCGCTCCTACGGAGTTTTTACGGCGGGTAATTAAACCTGCGGTGTATGCAACGGGGAGGGAGGTTCAGGAGAGGGTGAATGAGCTTAGCGTCAGGATTGCGGCGATTGAAGAGAAATTGAGGACGGATAAGTTCTGGAATGGAGAATTGGGTACTGACGGTTCAGAAGCGGAAGGCGGCCTGTTGATGGAAAAGCAGAGACTTTGCGGGGAACTGAATTGGTGGATTAAATATTCTGCCGCAGGTTCAGCGGATGTGAATAGAATGCTGGATATTCATGAGGCTGTGGGTGCGTTTATCAGCCGTAGCGCGGAGGTGTGGCAGGCTCATTTGCAAGAGAAGGTGGACGGATGGAAGAATGATGGGGCCGCCCTGATGGAAGAGTTGCCGAAGGCTGTGAATCAGAACGGTCTTCATCAGGCCCAGATGGAAGTGAGTGATTTGGGGGTGGATAGTGAGACCGGACGAGCGAAGCGCGGGGTGATGGTGGGATGGCTGGATAATCCGGTCAGATTCCTGCAACGTCTTTGTGACGGGCCGGGGAAACAGTTTTTTTCCCGCTTCAAGAAAGAATTTATTGGAGCAACCGACCGGGCGCAATCCATTCATGCAGAGGAAGTGGATAAGATGAATAGTGTGTTGAAACGCCTGTTGAATACGAAGTCTGACAGGAAGGTCAACGAGTTTTTGAGTATGTGGAGTACCCCGGAAGATTTGGGGCTGTCCCTGTCAGAAAAGGGTGTCAGGAAGACCAGACTGACGATTGACCAGACAGTTAAGCTGTTGGAAAGACGTGAAGAGAATCCCTGGTGGGGGGTGGATATGTATTCCCAGAAGGCGATTGATTTGCTGAGGGAAGAGTATGAGGCATGGGGACGCGGCGAGAATCGGGCGCGGAAATGGTTTGAAGTGGAAGAATGGTATGATATGACACCCCAGCCCATGCCGAAGCTGAGCCGGGATCAGGCCCTTTTTGTGCTGATGTGCATGGATCAGCCGAATGTGTTTTATTCCAAGATGGATGATTTTGTTCCTCCGTTGCGGAGACGCGGATGGACGGATGAACATAAGGCTAAGCTTGAAGAGTTTATAGGCCCGGTAGGGATGGCTTTAAAGAGTGTTCTTTTTGAAGAGTACGCCCTTGTGGGAGATAAAATCAGGCCGCTTTACGAAGACCGCTACGGGGTGCCTTTCAGTAAACGCCGGAATTATTCTCCGCTCCGCTGGATGGTTGCGGAGACGCGGGAAGACAGTGAATTGGCTTCCATTCTTGGTGATGACGGCACGATAGCCGTAGGCAGGTCTGACGGTTTTCTTTCCACCCGTATTTTTGACCATAAGAGGTATCTGGATACCACTCAGGGGGCACTTGCTCTGTTCTGGAAACATCATGCAAATGCTGTTAATTGGGTTTGCACTCAGGAGATTGTAGAGAGGTATCAAGGGATTTTGAGTGATTCCAAAGTAGCCCAGAAGCTGATGACTAATATAGGAGGATTGGATTACCGGGGTTTTCAGGCATTGATTAACCGACTGGAACACGGGGGCAGGGATGCCGTAGCCGAATTGGATGCGGCGGAGAGGATGAAGAACGAGGTGATGAATGCCCGCGCTCTTTCCGTGATTCTTGGGCAGGTGACGAGTTATCTTAAACAGACGACGGCGGTATTTAATGCCCTGCATGGATGCGATTTGAGTATTTCAGATTGGGTTCATGGTCTGGCCCGGGTGGCAAGCGGGAAGTCTGTTCTGAGCGTTCAGGAGTTGTTTTCTTCCGATTTGTTTCAGGCAAGGAAGGATGGATTTATGTATTCCGTCCTTTTGGGGTATAAGAAACAACTTGGGGGACGTATCGGTTTGTTGGAAGAGGTTACGAACCAGTCAGGGAAGATTTTTGGCTTGCTGGATTCCGGAAGCAATGCGGTGAGTTTTGCCGCAGCTTTTGACCATTATTTCAGGCAGGGCGTAGAGCAGGGCATGACGAAGCCGGAAGCGATGGAGTATGCACGGGATGTTATTGAGGAAGGGTTATCTACGGCTCAGCCTATCAACTGGATTCAAATGCCAAAGATTCTTGAAAAGACGAAGGGGATTTTTTCTGCGGAATGGTTTCTGATGTCAGAGACTTTTCAACGGAGTGCTACGGTGATCCATTATTTAACACGCGGGAATATGAGGCTGGCGTTTCGAAGCTGGCTTATTCAGGGGGTGGCTATGCAGGCTCTTGGGTATTTGATCAATAATGTCATGAGACCGGGGGGCGATGATGACGAGAAGAAGAATCCTTTGAATTATCTGCCGGGAATTGTTCTGGGGCCTCTGAATGGTATGCCTTTATTGGGGAAATTGACGGATTCCTACGTAGAGTCGGTATGTGACTGGCTGGGATTGAAGATGCAGACACAGACGGCAGTCATGGGGTCTCAGGTAGATTTAACTGTTAAGGATTTGATGCGCCTGACTCATATTTTTGAGGCCGATAGCTGGCGTGACGTGAGACAGCAGAGCCGGAGCGTGGCAACGCTGGGGAGTTTGACCGCCATGTTCGGGGCATGGCGGAATCCGCGTGGCGGGGCTATTACTTCCGTCAGTCTGGGAGTGGCAGTTATAGCTAATTATTTGAAGCATTTATCCGGGATGGCTGAAAAGTGGTTTGGGGAGTGAGCCGGATGAAGGTGATACAGGGGGGATTTCCGGAGTGGGTGCGATAATAGCACTCACTCTTTTTTTTGAATGGTCTGTCATGTTTCAGGCATGGCAAATGAATTGACATCAGAAGACATAAAGACGATTCAGTTCAGCCGTAGGTTGCGGGCAGACCTGCAACAGACGGCATCGAAACTGAGAGGGTTGGTGACTGTGCATACAGGCATCAGGGACAAGATGTTTGAGATACCAAGAATAGGTAAACGAGCTTTGTCCACATCCACCGGAGGGAAAGCGGATACGCCGGATAATGATAATACGTTTTCCAAACGGTATATTGTTCCATCGTGGGAAGAGGACGGTTATGTACATGATCGTCAGCTGGATCTGCAAACCCAGTATGGAGATCAGATTATTACACAAACGCAGGAGGCTCAGTTGGCCGCTTGTGAACGCACGATTGATAAGTATATTATTAATGCGTGCCTGTCGGATGCTTTGCAAGCGGGCAAGACCGGGCCGGAAAAGGTGGCTTTGCCTGATTCTCAAAAAATTGCCATGAATGCCGTTTATGGGAAGGCTCCGGCAGAACCGGTAGATACCGGTTTGACGTTTGACAAGATCCGTTTGGCCCGCGCAAAACTGGTTAAAGGAGAAGCCTTGAAACGCGGAGATAAGGCTATTTTCCTTGTTTCTGTCAATCAGTTGATGGAATTGCTTGGCGACGAGAAAGCGACAAATGCCCAGTATGTTGCTGTGAAGTCTCTGATAGATGGTGACTTGAAAACTCCTTTCATGGGGTTTGAATGGGTACAGACAGAACAGTTGCCTTACGATAAGGAAATGAAAAAACGTACTTGTGTGGCGTATGTGAGGGAAGCTGTTGATTTCGGGTTCTGGGAAGATTCCCGGACAGAGATTTCCAAACGTGCGGATAAGAAGAATTGTACGCAGATTTATACCACTATCGGTTTGGGCGGCGTGCGATTTGAAGATAAGGGGGTAGTAGCTGTGGAATGCTACGAAGAGCCGGATGAAGCATAATGAACCCGGCCTGAGGATTTTTTTCTCAGGCCGGATAATATAAATGGTTAATAATGAATAAGAGAATCAGAAAAAAGAAGTTGAAAATCATGAAAAATTTTACTGATGAAGAGAAAAAGGCGGCTATTGAGGCCGGGAAGCAGGGCGTGAAAGATGCTTATCAAAAGACGGAAGGCAAGGGGTTGAAATGGTGGGAACGGCTGTTGTGGCTGGTTCTTGCCTGTCTGGTTTATGCGGCATCTGCGCTGTTGGGCGGTTGCACCACTTCTGCCGGTATGAGCCTGTCTTCTGAACAGGGGATGCTGGTGGTGTCCCGTGACGGGAATACGGGTGCTGTGGTGGTGTCCGTTGTGAAGCCTCAGGATGAAAATATTCCTGTTGTTCAATCACTAAAGAAGTAAAAGGTTATGTGCAAACTTTCCGAAGTTCCGGCACGTTTTTTGGATTTTGCCAAGGCTTCCCCCGTGTTTGCCTGTGTCATGATGTCGCTGGCGATATGCGGCGCGGCGTGCTGGTACATCGGGGAGGTGGTCAGCCACCACAATGACCGGCTTTGTGATTTGATGACCATGCAGACGCAGGCGCAGGTAGAAACGGCTAAAGCCATTCAGTTGCTGGCTTTAAGAGTGGAAGATATTGAGAGGAAGCTTGAGAAATAAATAATGTTTTAAAGAGAGATAGTTATGGCAAGAAATAAGAAAAATAAGGGGAAAGGATGCGGGAAATGAAGGTTGTTGCTTTGAGCATCGGGCATAGCCCGCAGGATGGAGGGTCTGTAATGACGAACCGGAAGCATTCAGAATTTTCTTTCTGGACGGCCCATATTGGCAAGGTGAAGGATGAGTTGGAGCGGCTGGGTTATGAGGCTGTGGTGTGCAACCGGTCTGAGGCTGGGGGCACGACACCGATTTACGCGGCCCGGAGGTGTAATGCCGTTGGCGCGGATTTGGCCGTGGAATTTCATTTTAACGGTGCGGATACAGGGATTGGAGGCACGGAGACGCTGTATTGGTACGCCTCCAAGAATGGCAAGAGAGCGGCGGAGTTGATTCAGGCGGCAATGTGTGATGTGCTGAGGCTCCCTGATCGCGGTTTGAAGCCGGTTAAGTGTAAGAGTGACAGGGGGTATTATTATTTTAAGGATACTCGGATGCCGGCGTTGATGCTGGAACCTGCGTTTGCGGCCTCACACGTGACGGATTGCGACAGGCTGGAAGAGCGGGTTGACGCGCTTTGCGTGGCGATTGCCTGCGCCATAGATGGGTATTTCCAACAGGTGTAAGATATGGTTGAGCTGAATACGTGGGCTGGGCTGGAACCCGCCGTGATGGATATTAAGACGGTGAGCGGTCTGGCTCAGGTGTTTGAGCTGACGCTTACAGATTCTACGGGGAGTGTGGCAGATTTGGAAGGCGTGACTTTCAGGGGGGCCGTGAATACGGCTCCCCTGCAGGAATTGATGTGTGCCGTCGAAGGTGGGAAGGTATTGTTTGGCTGGTCTGGACTTCCTGCTGGGCGGCATAGTTTCGATTTGTTCTTAGTGACTGGTCATGTGGAAAAAGCGTTGGTTCGGGGGGCATTTGTGGTTTCCGGACGTGTAATGCCTCCATTAGATCAGGAAAGCTATTCTGTTAATCATGCGGCTACGTTGGTTTTGCCGGATACTGCGGATGGCATTATCCTTGTTGAATTGTCAGAAGTTGGGCTGGTAGATTTATTAAGCCGAAAAGCCGGGGCGTTTGCCGAAGAGGCAAGAGGCCATGTTTCTTCTGTTCGGGAACTGAAAGAATTTATTGTACAGAAAGTAGATGGTTTTGGGGATGTTGTAGATACAGCTACCAAGGCTATTACGGAAGCTGGAAAGTCCGCTGTGGCATCGGTGGAATCAGGCCGGGAAGAAGCGGTTCAGGCGGTGAAGGAAGCTAAAGAGACGGCTACTACGGCCATTACGGAGGCCGGAAAGTCCGCTGTGGCATCGGTGGAATCAGGCCGTGGAGAAGCGGTTCAGGCGGTGAAGGAAGCTAAAGAGACGGCTACCACGGCCATTACGGAGGCTGGAAAGTCCGCTGTGGCATCGGTGGAATCTAGCCGTAGGGCGGCGGTGGGTACGATTACCCCGCTTGTTCAAGAGGTGGAAACCGTTAAAGGGGCTATAGATCAGGCAGAAAACCGTATCAATGCAGTAGGGACTGATGCTGAGAATTCCGCCACCAACGCGGCCAATTCTGCGACGGCGGCGGCTAATGCTCTGGCGGCCATACCTCAAGTAGATGATGCAGGCAACATGA
>ERZ857827.613-NODE-613-length-47932-cov-4.677987_pt1 | contig 47932 bp, 49 predicted proteins | sample MGYA00519761_ERZ857827 | MGnify/ENA primary metagenome ERZ857827 (study PRJEB31778, sample SAMEA3449370) | human gut metagenome | biome: human gut; feature: human-associated habitat; material: faeces | place: United Kingdom | collected 2010/2012 ... | reverse complement strand
GCCAGTGGCAGAAACAAACAATCGAAAACGGAAAGCCCTTTGGTGGGGCGATGGGACAACGCCCCATATCCCCCAAATGCTTAGACATTTGTTTCTTGAAATGTTCGGTTTAAGCTTGACAGCTCCGTACGCTTTTTTGACGCACGGAAAAGGACGTCAAGATCGGCCGCGCGCGCAGGATCGAGCGTTTCCTGACCGCTGACGCAGGCAGGCTGAATCTGCTTTTTGCATGAAATGACGATGAACAGAAAATCAAGGAGTTTTGTATGGATTATATGGGAAGTATTTTGGCGATGGTCATCTGTATTGCCATGTCCGCCTATTTCAGCGCGACAGAAACGGCATTTTCGTCTTTGAATAAGACTCGGCTGAAGGTTCTCGCGGATAACGGAAACAGGAGAGCGGCGCTGACACTCAAGCTGGCGGGGAATTACGACAAGCTGATCTCGACCATCCTGATTGGAAACAATATCGTGAATATCATGGTTGCCTCGATCGGTACGCTTCTGTTTGTCGGGCTCTACGGCGACATGGGCGCGACGATTTCCACCGTCGTTGTGACGGTCGTTGTTCTGATCTTTGGTGAAATCACCCCCAAGAGCGTGGCGAAGGATGCGCCGGAACGCTTTGCCATGGTCAGCGCCCCCTTTATCCGTCTGTGGATTTGGGTGCTGACGCCGCTGAATTTTCTTTTTTCCCAGTGGAAGAAACTCATTTCCCGCTTTTTCAAGACCGACGAGAATGCGAAAATGTCTCATGAGGAATTGCTTCTCTTCATGGAAGACGTTGAGCAGGACGGCGGCATTGATGAAAACGAGGGAGAGCTTCTGCGAAACGCGCTTGAATTCCGCGATCTGACAGCGGCGGAAATCCTGACGCACCGGATTGAGCTGGAGGCGGTGGAGATTCAGGAAAGCCATGAGCAAATTGCAAAGGCCTTTACGCAGTCCGGTTTTTCCCGCCTGCTGGTTTATCGGGATACGATCGATCAGGTGGTGGGCATTCTTTGCCAGAAGGATTTCTATTGCAACGGCAAGATGACGGAGCGCCCCATTGCGGAAATCATGACCGCGCCGCTGTTTGTCTATCAGCACACGAAGATTCGGGATATCCTGGAGACGTTCCAGCGCCAGAAAGCGCACATTGCCGTCGTTATAGACGATTTTGGCGGAACGCTCGGCATTGTGACGATGGAGGATATCCTGGAGGAGCTGGTCGGTGAAATCTGGGACGAGCATGACGAGGTGGAAGAGCATTTTGAAAAACTGGATGAAAACGCCTACCGCGTGGATTGTTCCGCCAGTTTGGAAGATTTCATGGAATTCTTTGACGTGAAGCTGGAATCCGACAGCATTTCGGTCGGCGGCTGGGTGATGGAACAGCTGAACCACGTTCCGGTTCGGGATGAATCCTTTTCAGCCTGCCACCTGAAAATTACGGTTTCTGAGGTAAGCGCTTGTCGAGTATCCTTTATCACGGTCAGGCCATGCGAGCCGGGCGAAACGTATACGGAATAACAAAACGGGGGAAGTATGGTGAAAAAAGTACAGGATACGGACAGCGATCAAAGCTTGACCTCTGCGCCGCAGGAAGGAAAATCCTTCGATCTCTATATCGTGCAGTACATCGTCCGCGCGCTGATGATGCTCATTGCTTTTGCGTGGGCGCTGATGAATCTCGATGCGGTTCTGCGCTTTCTGAACAGCATGTTCGCGCTGGTATCGCCGTTCCTGATTGGCGGGGCGATTGCGTTTTTGATGAATATCATGCTTCGGCCGCTAGAGCGCCTTTGGAGGAGGGTGTTCCGAAAAGCGCCTGCGAAACTGATCCGACCGGTGTGCCTGACGTTAAGCGCCGTCCTCATGCTCGGAATCCTGTTTGCCGTTGTGTTTATGATGATTCCGAGTCTGCGGGAATCGGGAAATGAATTTATCCGCAATATTCCCGCCTATGTTGAAGAAATTGGTCAATGGTGGATGGAGGTTTCCCGGTTTGCGGCGAAATACAATGTCATTCTGCCGGAATACGCCATTGATTCGGATCTGCTGATCGAAAAAATCACCGCGTGGATGGATATCGAAGGAAGCGGGCTGATTTCGGTCACATGGGGCGCGGCAACATCCATCCTCTCCATTTTGGTCGATGCGGTTCTGGCGTTTGTCTTTGCCATTTATCTGCTTGCGAAAAAGGAGAGCGTCGCGGTTCATTTGAAAAAACTCACCCTGACGGTGCTTCCGTGCCGAAAGGCGCAGCGATTGCTGAACATCGCATCGCTGACGAACCACACCTTCACGAACTTTGTCAGCGGTCAGCTGACGGAGGCGATCATCATCGGCGCACTCTGCTTTGTCGGCATGTTGATGCTGGGCATTCCATATGCCGGGGCGGTTTCAACGTTTGTTGCGGTTACCGCGTTGGTGCCAATCTTTGGCGCATGGCTTGGCGGCGGTTTTGGCGCATTTCTGATTCTGCTGGCAGATCCTGTCAAGGCAGTATGGTTTGTCGTCTTTCTGCTGGTTTTGCAGCAGGTAGAGGGCAATCTGATTTACCCAAAGGTTGTCGGCAAATCCGTCGGTCTTCCGGGGCTGCTCGTTTTGATGGCGGTCACGATTGGCGGCGAGGCCTTCGGCGTCATGGGCATGCTCTTCAGCGTTCCGGTCTGCGCGGTGCTGTACAGTCTTTATTTGGAGTTTATGAAGAAAGCAGACGCATTGTAAACGCGCGAAAGGCCGCATAAGAAAAATTCCGTCAGAGTCAATGATAAGACTCTGGCGGAATTTTTTCGTTATGGCGGATGATCTCGTTCGGCGCTTGGAAGAAGCCCTTCTCCGTCTGCCGTTTTCAAAATAATCGTAGTGGAAGGTAAGAAAAAATCCGAACCCATTCCGATTTGGAAATGAGTTCGGATGAACTGTTTCTGGCTCAGTAGCCAAATTCATATCCGAACCGCGAAACCCGTTGGGGAGAACTTCTTGCAGCTCCCCAAACGTAATCGTTTCGGTGCTTTCGTGGAAATTGTAAGTCAGCACCATCTTGTCATCATACAGGAAAATGGCGTTGACAAACGTATCAATCAGCATCTTGCGCTGCGATTTCCGGGTGACGTCCATCTTTCGGAACCGTTCAAGGAAAAAGCGGAGCTGTTCTTCGGTAATTCGAGGTTTTGCCAGTTTTTCAACCGTGATTTTGTTTTCGAGTTCATCCCGCAATGCTTCCAGCTCATCCAAGCGCTCTTTGGTAGATCGTGTGAAGATACCCTGCTGGATGGCGTTTAACAGGTTATCAATGGAGCTTTTTACTTCTCGAAGCTGCTTTTCATAGAGTGGCAACGCAGTGTTTTCCGCATCCTGCAAGGTCATCAGCGCGGAAACGATCGCATCAATGGTTGCGTCATTCATCAGCATTTTCATCGTTGCGTTGACAACCATATCTTCCAGCCACTCCTTGCGGACGGGCTTTTTATGACAGTCGGTGCGTTTTTTCTTAACAGACACGCACTTGTAATAGTGATGAACAACTCCCGTCCGGCTTGTTCCGCTTTCGCCGCAAAGATATGCGCCGCAGTAGCCGCAAAACAGTTTGGTTGTCAGCAGATAATCGTCCTCTGCCTTGTGTCGGGCAGGGGCTTTCTTGTTTTTTGCCATCTTTTCCTGTACTCGGTCGAACAGCTCTTTCGGAACAATGGCGGGAATACCGTCTGGAATGACGATATCGCGGAAGGTGTATTCCCCGATATAGCGGCGATTGTTGAGCATCCGTTGAACGCTGCTGGGCTGAATATCGCCGCCCAGCGTGTTCTTTACGCCTTTTTCTTTGAGATAGTTTGAAATTTCTTTCATGGTTGCCCCTTCCGCATACCGATTAAAGGCTTCCAGCACAAAAGGCGCAGTCAACGGGTCAATCTGAAAATGATGTTCCTTATCTACGACATATCCAACGGGGCGTGTGCCGCCGTTGCATTTCTTGTTGAGTACATTTTCGGTCATGCCGCGATTGACCTTTTCAGCCAAGTCAGCGGAATAATACTCTGCAAAGCCCTCTAAGACGGATTCCAGCAGGATGCCGTCTGCGCCGGAAGAAATCACCTCGGTTGCGGAAACGACGCGGACGTTGTTCTTTTTGAGCAGCACCTTATAGCGGGCGCTGTCGTAACGGTCGCGGGAAAAACGGTCGAGCTTCCAGACGATGACCATATCGAACAGGCGCTTGTCGCTGTCCTTAATCATCTCCTGAAACGCGGGACGATGGTCTGTTCGCGCGGAATAAGCGCGGTCGATGTAGTGCTTCAAAACGGTGATGTCGTTCTTCTCCGCGAAAGCCGTACACTCGCGGATTTGTCCTTCGATGGATTCCTCGCGCTGGTTATCGGAAGAATAGCGGGCATAGATGACAGCTTTCATGGATACATCTCCTTAATCGAGGATTTTGTGTATCCATGATACCATATTTCATATGTTAAGAAAAGATTTTTACTTTGCAACGCTCACAAAATCTTGATTTGATCTACCTGAATTTCGATATAAGGCGTGTCATCCTCCATGTAAGTCGTTAAAATACCGCTGATTTCAATATCGTCTGCGGGCTGGGGATACGACGCGTTTTCATCTGTCAACGTAAATTCAATCCCCTGCGCACAGCATGCGGCGGCGTCTGGAATCAAGATACAGTGATAAGTCATATCGCTTTCCGCCCAGTAGTTTTCATCGTAAATGCCCTGAATACGGAATCGTTTTCCAATAAACGGCGTCGGATCATACATCAAATTAAAAACATAGGAATACACCATCGTCGAACTCATCTGCGTCAGATCAATTTCACCATTTTCCAGCGTAATTGGAGTGGGTTCTGCCGTCGGCTCAGGCGTAGGAATCTGCGTTGGGGTTGGCGTGGACGAAAAAAACGTAAAAGCTGTGTTCGGAATCGCGGATGCCATCGGTTCAGACTCTTCTTTTTGGCAAGCCGTCATCCCCAGCAGACAGCAAAGCAGGATAGCGGTTAACCCAATTCTTTTCATATGTTTCCCCTCATGATTTTTCCGAGCGTGTAAAACACCAGAAAGAACAAGACGTTCGCGGCGACAATCGTTGAGCCGACCGGCGTGGAGGCCAGAATGGAGATAAAAATACCCAGTACGGCGCAGAGCACGGAGATCACCGCCGAGCAGATGACGACCTGCCGGTAGCTTTTGAACGCCTGCATCGCGGATAATGCGGGAAAGACGATCAGTGCCGATGTCAGCAGCGAACCGACCAGATTCATCGCCAATACAATCACCACGGCGGTCACAACGGCAATCAACACATCATAAGCACCGGCAGGCACACCCGTCGCACGGGCAAAATCCGCATCAAACGTAATCGCAAAAAGTTTGTGATAAAAGAAAGTAAAAAGACCGACGACAACGATGGACATCAACACGCAAATCCACACGTCAACGGCTTTGAGCGTCAGGATAGACGTCGAACCGAAAAGCGTGGAACAAACGTCGCCCGAAAGATTCGCAGACTTTGAAAAAGCATTCAGCACCAGATAGCCAAACGCAAGCGCACCGACGGAAATCATGGCGAGTGCCGCGTCGCCGCGGATATTCGTCGCACCGTTTTGAGATAAAAGCAAAATGGCGCTGATGATGGTCACGGGCATGACGATGACCATATTGTTGCTGACGCTGACCACCGTTGCGACAGCCATTGCGCCGAAAGCGACGTGGGATAGCCCGTCCCCGATGTATGAGAATCGTTTCAGCACCAGCGTAACGCCCAGCAGAGAGGAACACAGCGCAATCAAAACGCCTGCAATCAGGGCGTAACGGACAAAGGGATAGACCATATAGCTTTGAAGGGTTGTCAAGATATTCATGCGGATACGCTCCCTTCCGCCCGGAGAAACGCTCTGCCTACATCGCTGTTTTGATAATCCGCCACAGTGCCAAAAAACAGCGGATGGCGTGCAAGATGCAGAATATGTTTGGCTTCCCGCGCGGCGGCGGCAATATCATGTGAAATCATCAGAATCGTAATGCCTTCCCGATTGAGCTTTCGAATGGTCGCATACATGTCCGCCGTCGCGCTGGGGTCAAGCCCGGAAACCGGCTCATCCAGAATCAGCAGCTTTCGGGTTGCGCAAAGCGCGCGAGCCAGCAAAACCCGCTGCTGCTGACCGCCGGAAAGCGCCCTGTAACTCCGCCTGCGGAGCGAAACAATGCCCAACTTTTCCATATTCTGATCCGCTATCGTGCGTTCCTTTTTTGTGTAGAACGGTCGCAATCCGCACCGATTTAAGCAGCCGGAAAGCACGACCTCATCCACCGATGCGGGAAAATCGCGCTGCAAAGTCGTTTGTTGGGGTAAATAACCGATTTCATTGGGTTTCAGACCGTCTCCGAACACAATCGTTCCGGAAATCGGCGGTTTTAAGCCGAGGATGGCTTTCATTAACGTGCTTTTTCCCGCGCCGTTTTCACCCACGACGCAGAGATAATCGCCTTGACCCATTTCAAAATTGATTTTTTCAGAAACAACGCTCTGTTCATATCCCAGCGTTACATTCCGAACCGTCAACTGCATCTGTCATCTCTCCTTATATCGTCAATCTGTCTTTGCTTCATTCTGTGGGCGCGTCGGCAGGCACCCAGATATAGCCGGTTTGGTCGCAGCAATCGCAGCCCTCGCCGCCGCAGCAGGGACAGACAATCTTTTTCCATCCCGAACCGCCCTGCGTCTGCGCGCCTGCGCTCCTGTAATGGGTGGGCGGTTTGGGCAGCGGTTCTTCATTGACCTTTGCATCTTCCGAAAAAAGCAGAACCTGCATATCCGGCGTTGCAATGCCCGTTTCCTCAAAGCCGTTCTGACGCTGGAACATTTTGACCCGACCGACCAGCGTGTCGTTGTAGCGGTTGGTCATTTTGCTGTCATCTCTGAAATATCCAAGCTCCATCAGGCGTTTCTTGAGTTCGATCACATCGTCGCCGCAATCGCCGCTTTGCAGTGTGCAATAATTCATAACGTCGGCGTCTGCATTTTCCTGAATCGTCAAAAAACAGGTCATGGCATAGCCGGTTTTAATGCCATAGGAAACCTTGCACCATTCTTCGCCGCTTTCCAATATCGTCACATAGGTGCCTCGGGCGATTTCATCCAGCTCTCTGGCGTTTCGGCTCGGCTCCTGACGGATTTTCAGCGGGCCTTTTTTCGTCGTCACGACGGCGATAATCGTCTGTATTTCCTCACAAGTGCCGTGCAAAACCGCCGTGCTGACAGACAGAATCAGCATCAGCAGAACCACCATCTTTTTCTTCATATCAACCACCTCGGAAAAACAGGCGAGGGCAGCCCATCAAGCTGTCCTCGTCCGTAAGAATGAAGTTGCGTTATTGGAGCGCCGCCCTAAGGACATCCAGATTATCGGTCATGATCCCCAGATAGGTAACACCATCCTCCATATCGTTTGCCGTCACGGACTGAATCGAATTCATGGTCATAATTTTTTGGTCTTTTGCCTGCGTATTGGCAACGACCGTCTCTGCAATCGCATGATTGTCGCCTTCGATGGTCAACACGACCGGGAGCTTCAACTCGTCCACCTTTTTCGCGAGGAACGCAATCGTTTCAAAGCTGGCTTCCGTCTCCGCGGAACAACCGACAAACGCGGCATAATACGTCAGGCTGTAATCATCTGCCAGATAACGGAACGGAAAACGATCCGCAAAGAGAATTGTGCGGCGGGCGCTGTTGTTCGTAACCTCCTGATACTTAACATCCAGCGCGGAAAGCTGATCTTCATAAACCACATCGTTCGCACGATAATCAACGGCATGGTCAGGATCAAGCGCGCAGAGTGCATCGGTGATTGTTTCGCAAATCATCTTCACATTGCGCAGGGACAGCCAAACGTGCTCGTCGTATTCCGTTTCCTCATCATGGTCATGACCAATCAGATGTTCGCAGATCTCTTCGCCTGTCATATCGGCAGGGAAAAACGTCGGCCAGGAGTTTTCGGGATCGACGATTGCGTCAAAGCTCTCGTCACTCATGCGCAGATGGAAATGTTCGACGGCGGCAGACTCGATCATGTGGTCGTTAAATTCAATGTAAACTGGCGCTCCGGACCCCTGATCGACCGCCTCGAAACGATACATGGCCGCCTTTGTGCCGGTAGACCAATTCTGGATGTAATAGCCGACATACCGATAGTCGGATTCGACCGTCTTTCCGTCGTCATACGTGAAAGCGATGTGATCGCCATTGATTTTAATATCCTGAATATCAGACTTGTAGCCCGTCTGATAATAGGCTTTATATTCATCGGCCGTCATTTTCCCGGATTCCGCCATTGCGGCAAACGCTTCGTCCAGCGTTCCGTCCAGCGCAAACGGATATGCGGACTGCCAATCGCCCGCCCAATCCGAAAGAGCTCTGTCCTGAACCTGATCGTCTTCAAAGGTCGAAACCTCTTTGCTGTGGTCGTGGTCATGCTCGGTTTCCTGCATGCCTTCCACAACTTCTTCTTCCTTGGCTTCGACGCTGGTGAGCATGGAAGTCGCTTTCAGATTGGGGTTCTGCGCGGCTTCCAGCACATCGTCCACCCAGCCGTCGGATTCGCCGCCGACGTAAATGAACAGGTCGCTGGAAGAAATCTTGGCGATATCCGCTGCGGTCGGCTGATAGTTGTGCAGGTCAATGCCGTTATCCAGCAGGAGTGTCAGTTCAACATCATCCGCATGTGCGCCCAGAATCTGGCGCACCCAGTCGTATTGAGGAAAGGTTGTGCAGACAATGCTCAATTTATCCTCCGCAAACGCGGAAGCTGTCATCATGGAGATCAGCGCCAGAAGTACGGCAAGAATCTTTTTCATAGAATATTCACCTCAAACGTTGTTTTTGGGTACGACAAAAAGGATATCTGCCAACAATCGCAATATCCTATCTGTGCAAGTCGAGCTTCAAAAAACGCGCAAAGGGGTTCACGAAACAAACCGATTCACATTTGGCGTTTCGGCTCTGACCTGCGGTGAATATTCAGTTAATCCGAAAGCTTAACCTTCAGGGCGACAAGTGTCGGCGCGGATACCTGCATATTGCCCGTATGCAGCGCATAGCGAACCGCACGCGCCCCCTCGACAGCGGCGACCAGCAGCGCGATAACCACAGTAAGGCTGCGAATGAGCTGTTCACAAGAGAAAATCATGGCGCAAACCGAGCAGTTTTTCCCCGTGCAATCGTGGTCAAGGTGCGTGGTCACAAAAAGCCCCGACAGAATCAGCGCGGCAACAAGTACGCCGCAAAGAACGCCTGCATAAACGCTTCTGTTTTTCTTCATACTTGTCGCCTCCCTTTTTAAGCCTGTCGGCTGCATTTTTCGCAGCGCCCCACCAGAATCGTGTTGCCTACGTCCAGCGATACGCTCGCATTTTGGCGAAGCAGCTTTTCGATCTCATCGGACACATCTGCGTCCAGATGAACCAGCGCATGGCATTTTTCGCAACGAATATGCAAATGTGATGCACAGGCATGTTGATCGCGATACTGATAAGCGCTCCTGCGACGATCCGCCAGATACATCCGCTGGAGCAGCTTCTCTTTTTCAAGATCCGCTACCGTTCGATAGACGGTGCTTCTGGACGGAGCATCCCGCCCCAACTGATCGCGCAGTTTTTCCGTGATCTCGTCGATGGTGAAGGTTTCATTCGGATGGGCTTCAAAAAACGAAATCAGTTGATTCCGCTGATGGGTTTGATAACCGATCATGTGCGCCATCTCCAATATGAAACTGAATCTCAAATTCCGAGAACGGATTTCATTATACACGGAAAAAGGCATTTGTCAAGCATTTTTTCGGGAGGAGATCCAATCCGTTTCGTGGGGTTTCCAAAGGGGCCGCAGCCCCTTGGCACACTGACCTTGCTCGCAAGGTCTAGTGTGTTATACCTTTGTGAAGGGGATGACGTTGACCGCAGCTTCCGCATCCTCTCGCCGCGTTGTTTGCCTGATCATCCATCCCCGCAGCAAAGGGATACCCGTCACTTTTTCCCCTGCGCTTTTCCGTTATCGTGAAGCGACATCATAAACGCGCGTTTGTATGCCTTTCTCGTTTCCGCGCTCATCGTAATCTGTTTGGCAAGCTGAGAAATCGTCCAATCCACCGCTTTCTCCATCGACGGCGGATTTTTAGGGAGAGACAGTTCCTGAATTGCACCCATCAGCTTTTTCAAAAATTCCATCTGAACCGGCGGCGACGTCGGTTCTTTTTCGTCCATGTCTTTCTTGATATCCTTGAGGATAGAGAGAAAGACATTTTTAATGCGCTCGAAATCCGCTTCATGCGGCGCGAATTTCTGCGACTTAAACAGCATCACATCTTCACGCTTGGCCTTTTCAGCTTCTTCGCTGGTCGTTGGAAATTCCATGATGGTGTCGCTTAACACGTCCAGCATCATGTTTCGGCTCTGAATCCCGTATTCCAGCTCATCGGCAAAATAGATGCGAATTATCTTGGTCAGTTGCGGGAAGTGCTTGTGTTCAATCAATCGGTTCAAAACGTCCATATCCATTTCGCCGTTCACCATCCGATTGAACGCAACTTCGGAAAGCCCCGTCATCGTCACGTCAACGTTGCGCGGCTTTTGAAGTGTGGGCAGCCCCAGCAGATAATCCGCCGATACGTCAAATTCCGTGGCGATAGCGATCAGAATATCGCTGCTGATGGTTTTGGTTTCACCGCTTTCGATGCGGCTGAGCTGGGAAGGGGCTACGCCGATCCGTTCGGCAAAGTCCTTCTGTGTGATAAACGCGGCCTCGCGCAGATTCCTGATGCGCTGCCCCGGCGTTTCTCTTTCTGCCAATGTGAGTTCCTCCAGATTCCTGATTTGGTTTGATTATACATCACTGGAAGCCACATTGCAAATTCACAATTTTGAAACGGAAAACCTCCAAAATTGTAATTTTGCGTGATTTTCTGACAGTCTATACGTTTTCCGTTACAATGTCGCCGTGACCTTTGAAAACTCCATGACCGTCCAATCAGCTACCTTTCCGGGGATGCAGGCCGTGACCACATTCGTGCAGCCTGCCAAGGAAGGAGAAAACGACACCGCGCCACACAAGGTCGCCTGTCTGGAACTGAGCGGAACAATCGGCTGACCGCCTTTAACTATCTTTTTATTTGTTAGGAGGAATGTCTTGAACATCTTTCAATTCGTCAAATCTCAAATTACGACCCGCCAGGCGGCTGAACACTACGGTTTGAACGTTCAGCGCAACGGCATGACGCTCTGTCCCTTTCACGACGACCACGCCCCGTCTTTGAAGGTCGATACACGGTTCTACTGCTTTGGCTGTCAGGTAAAGGGAGACGTAATCGACTTTGTAAGCAAACTTTTCGGGCTTTCTCTGATTCAGGCGGCGCAAAAACTCGCTGCCGATTTCGGGCTTGACCCGAACACACCGCAGTCGGCTGCGGTTGTGCCCGCTCAGCCGCCTGTGGTGCAGCAGCGCAGACTTGTGCTGGAATGTATGAAAGCTCTGACGGACTATGAACGGCTTTTGAACCACTGGAAAACCGCATACGCACCTGCGGATATGAACGCACCGTGGGACGGACGGTTTGCGCAAGCGCTGCATGAACTGCCCGCCATCGGACATGTGCTCGACCTGCTGTATTCTGCGGATGCGAAACTCCGCGAAGATACGGCAAAAGCGCTCGTCAACACGGGTGCGCTTCAACGCATCCAAACCAATCTGGAACATTACACAGAGGAGGAACAGCTTGAACTTGAAAAAGAAGAAAACCGTCCTGCCGCTTGACGGCTGGCCTGCATGGTTCGACGGGAAATCCATCAATGAAGCCCTGTTTTGCCAGCATTTTCTGAAAACACACGACATCCTCTACACGGAAAATGCCTTCTTTACGCCGGAAGGCTGTATGATGGACGACGTGCCGCTCAAAGCCGATATTTACGCGATGCTGGAAGACTACGCTTCCACCAGCGTCACCAAGAAAATCAGCAGCATCATCGAACTGCTTAAAATCACGGCGCACGCGGACGAGCTTGCCCCACAGACGGATCGAATTCATCTTGCAAACGGAACACTTTTTCTGGACGGACGGTTTACACATGAAAAGAACGAGATTGTGAGAAGCCGCTTTCCCGTTCGATATACCCCTGATGCCGCGTCGCCTGCCGTCTGGCTGCGTTTCCTCGACGAGCTGCTGTATGCCGAGGATATCCCCTGCTTGCAGGAGTACATCGGATACTGTCTAATTCCAAGCAACAAAGGACAGCGGATGATGCTCATCAAGGGCAGCGGCGGAGAAGGAAAAAGCCAGATTGGGACGGTGCTTTCGCACTTGTTCGGATGCAATGTGAAGAACGGAAGCGTCGGAAAGGTGTCCGAGAATCGGTTTGCCCGCGCCGATCTGGAACACATTCACCTGATGATTGACGACGATATGCGCATGGAAGCGTTGAAACAGACCAACTATGTCAAGTCCATCGTTACCGCGCAGGACAAGATGGATTTGGAAAAGAAGGGCAAACAGAGCTATCAGGGCTGGATGTATGCGCGTCTGCTGGCGTTTTCTAATGGCGATCTGCAATCCTTGTACGATCGAAGCGACGGATTTTATCGCCGTCAGCTCATCCTGACAACGAAGGAAAAGCCCGCTGCACGCAAAGACGACCCCGACATTGCCGAAAAGATGTGCCGCGAGCTGGAAGGTATCTTCCTTTGGGCGTTTGAGGGCTTGCAGCGTCTTGTCCGCAATCAGTTTCGGTTTTCGGAGAGCGAACGTGCCAAAGGCAACCGCGATGTGGTCAAGCAGGATGCAAACAACGTCATCCTCTTTATGGAATCAACTCAATATGTCGAATTGAATCCGAACAAATCCATCAGCTCAAAGGAACTGTACGCCATTTACACGATCTGGTGTGAAGAAAATGCCTTTTCGCCGCTTAAATCCAGAACTGTCAGTGATTTTCTGGTTGGCAGCGCGAAAAAATACGGCATAGAACACAGCAACAACATGGTCAATGCGGCAGGTCGGCGCGTTTGGGGCTTCAAAGGAATCGGCGCTGTACTGCATTTGAATGTGGAAACCCATGACGGATGGAAAACGACATGGGCGGATACGCCGTTCGATTATGCAGCATCTCAGTAAAAACGCATATATGAGTTTTTCGCCCGAAATCTGCGTACATACGTACAAGCGTACCGAAACTCTGTACGGATGTACGTATGTACGCAGAAAAACGCGAAAATCTCCACAATATAGAATTAGGAGGTACACATGGCGAAAGCGCAATACGCCATCTTGAGATTTTCAAAATATAAAGGGCCTGAAATCGGCAGGATTGAAGCCCATGACGAACGTACCAAAGAAAAATACGCCAGCAATCCAGACGTGGATACGAACCGGAGCGCGCTCAACTTCCACCTGATTCAGCCGGAACATTCCTATCGAGAGGAAGCCGAACGGCAGATTGCCGAAGCGGGATGCCGCGTGAGATCGGACAGCGTGAAGCTGGTCGAAGTTCTGATTGCCGGTACACCCCGTTTCTTCAAGGACAAGACGCAAGATGAAATCAAGGAGTATTTTGAACACGCGCTTGAATTTCTGAAACAGAAACAACGAGCGGAAACCTTTGTGTCCGCCGTCGTGCATCTCGACGAGAAAACCCCGCACATGCACGTCACGTTCGTTCCTTTGACAGAGGATAACCGTTTGAGTGCCAAAGAGATCATTGGCAACAAGGCTAAACTGAGCCAGTGGCAGAGCGATTATTGGACGCACATGGTCAGCAAGTACCCTGATCTTGAACGCGGAGAAAGCGCCGATAAGACCGACCGCAAGCATATTCCGCCGCGTGTTTTCAAAGAAATGACCCATCTTGCCAAGCAAAGCAGGAAAATCGAAGCGGTTATGGATGATGCAAATGTATTCAACGCCAAGGGCAAGTTACAGGAAGTTGAAGCCCTGCTGAAACGGTTTATCCCCAGCGTGGAGCGGATGCAGACCCAGCTTGACCAGTACAAGGTCGCCTTTACGGACACAACCGCCGAAAACGCTTCCTTGAAGAAGGAAATTGCGGAACTTCAAAGTAAGCTGGATACCGCTAAACGCGGAAGCGTTCAGAAGAAACTGGATGACGCGCAACTTTTGAGCGATTATCGGGAACTCCGCAGGATTGTAAAGCGGATTCCGCCTGAAATTCTGGAACGCGCCAAACGTCAGGAACGCAGCACCGCCGCGTCGAGGTGCACGCAATGAGGACGGTGAGCGGATGGCACGGAAAAAGAAAATCATCAACAACACGCCTTATCCGCAGCATGCCATTGACGCCGTTGCGCGTTGCCTCTGGCCGGATATCATGGCTTTCTTTGAAAGCGAAGAAGGACAAAAGGAGTTTGAAACATGGAAACGTCAGCAGGACAAGGAGCGCGTGGAACAGGAAAATCAGTTAAAGGCCGCATAAGAAAAATTCCGTCAGAGACAGTGATAAGACTCTGGCGGAATTTTTTCGTTATGGCGGATGATCTTGTTCGGCGCTTCATTTCGTCGGCATAAAAGCAACTAACGGCAACGAATGTTGCGAGCACCGGATACGGGCTTAATCATCACGGTAATTGGCGGCATAAACGATTCTCCCTTGGCATGTGAAATGGTACGGCTCTATTATGGCATATCCCTCAAGAACGATAAAACGAAAAAGCAGCCGAAGAAGAATGATACAGTTTATGATACGTGAAATTGTGCATATAAACGGGTGCGTGTTCAGAAAAACGGACAAATAAGCAGAAAAAACGGTTGAAAAATCATGCAACACGCATATATAATAAAACTAGCAAACGCCGAACGGAATCATCGGCGGAAAAAACGGGAGGTAAACTGATATGAAGAGGATCTTTGCTATGCTGTTGTGCGCGCTGCTCGTGTGCGGTATGGCTGCCGCGGTGGCTGAAGAGCCTGCGGCGACCGGCAAGCTGGTTCTGTACAGCCCGCTGACCACGTCCATGATCGAAAACATGCTGGCGATGTTTGAGGCGGATACCGGCATCAAGACCGAGTGCCTGGCGATGGGCACGGGCGACGCGCTCAAGCGCATCGCGGCTGAAAGCGAGAAGCCGCAGTGCGACATTCTCTGGTCCGGCACGATCGGCACTGTCAAGAACAGCAGCCAGTATTTTCAGGATTATACCTGCGTGAACGAGGATGCGTTCTACGACGAATACAAGAACGTGGAAGGCAACCTGACCCGCTTTGACTGCGTGCCTTCTGTCATCATGATCAACACCGATCTGATCGGCGACATCGAGATCAACGGCTACGCGGATCTGCTCAATCCGGCGCTGAAGGGCAAGATTGTTTTCGCTGATCCGCAGGCGTCTTCCTCGTCCTTCGAGCATCTGGTCAATATGCTCTACGCGATGGGCACCGACGGACAGCCGAACGGCTGGGATTATGTGAAGGAATTCTGCAAGCAGCTGCCCAACGGCTGCGTGAACAGCTCTTCCGCCGTGTACAAGGGCGTTGCGGACGGCGAATACACCGTCGGCCTGACCTTCGAGCAGGGTGCCGCGACGTATGTGTCTCAGGGCAACGTCAAGGTCGTTTACATGAATGAAGGCGTTATCATCCGCGGCGACGGCGTGTACATCGTCAAGGATTGCCCGAACGTTGTCAGCGCCCGCGCGTTCCTGGATTGGCTGACCGGATACGACGCGCAGGTTTACATGAATGAAACGCAGTTCCGCCGCACCATCCGCAAGGACGTGCCGGAAACCAACGCGATGCAGAGCATGTCTTCCATCAACGTCATCAAGGATGATGAGACGGTTGCCTCCGAGCACAAGCGGGAATGGATCGAAATGTTCCAGGAAGCGCTCGTGGACGCCGCTGAGTAATCCGCCGAACGGATTGAATACGGCATAAACTTTGGAGAAGCTGTCGTGCGGCAGCCCGATCGGGCAAGCTGTCCGGCAGCTTCCTTTTTAGAAAAATGAAGGGGCAGGCTTTCAGAAAGAACGATATAAACCCTGCCCGAACCATGAAATGAGGGGTGCGAACGATGAGCGTTGCAATAAAGGTCGACCATGTGTGCAAAAAATATGGCGATAATATCATCATTCCGGATTTGACGGCCAATATCAAGAACGGCGAGTTTTTTACGCTGCTCGGCCCGAGTGGCTGCGGCAAGACGACGCTGCTGCGCATGATCGCAGGCTTTAACAGCATTGAGGCGGGCACGATTTCCTTTGGCGATCAGGTCATCAACGAGCTTCCGACCCACCAGCGCAATATCGGCATGGTGTTTCAGAGCTATGCGATTTTCCCGCATCTGACCGTGCGCCAGAACGTTGAATACGGCCTGAAGATTCGAAAGCTGCCCAGGGATGAGATGAAAAAGCGCGTGGATGAGATGTTGAAGCTCGTTCGCATCGACGAGTATCAGGATCGCCTGCCGGAGCGCCTTTCCGGCGGCCAGCAGCAGCGCGTCGCGCTTGCGCGCGCCATCGTGATCCATCCGCAGGTTTTGCTGATGGATGAGCCGCTTTCCAACCTGGACGCCAAGCTGCGCATCGAAATGCGCACCGTCATTCGCGATATTCAGCGGCAGGTCGGCATTACGACCGTATATGTCACTCATGACCAGGAAGAGGCGCTGGCGATTTCCGATCGCATCGCCGTTATCAACCATGGCGTGATTCAGCAGATCGGAACGCCGCACCACATTTACAGCCGCCCGGCCAATGTGTTTGTCGCCACGTTTATCGGGCATTCCAATTTGTTCTACGCGACGCTCAGCAAGAAAAACGGAAAGACGGAGATTGTCTTCCGCGACGGCTGCCGGCTGGAGATGAACAACCTGATCGACGACTGCAAGGACGGGCAGGAAGTGATCGTCGGCGTTCGCCCGGAGGAATTCTATGTCAGCGACAAGGGCTTGTCTTGTAAGGTGGAAAACACGACGTTCCTTGGCCGATACAGCAACTACTTCCTCAAGTTTGCGGACGGAATCTGCGTGCCGGATCAGCCGAGCCTGGAATTTTCGCAGGATCTGGGACACACGCAGGAGCTGTATCGTATGGGCGATACGCTCAAGCTGATGCCGGACGCCCAAAAGATCAACGTTTTTACCGCTGATATGGAGCATAGCCTGATCAAGGATGTGATTTGCTATGAAGAAGCGTAAACTGCAATTTGATTTCTGGACGGTGGTCACGATCGGTATCATCGCGGTGTTTGCGCTGTTTCTGATCTATCCGCTGATTTCGCTGTTCATCGACGGCTTTCTCAAGGAGGGAACGGGCGAATTTACGATGGCCAATTTCCAGAAATTCTTTGGAAAGAAGTTTTATTATCGCTCGCTGCTCAATTCCCTGAAGCTGACGGTTTGCGTCACGATTTGCTCGCTGGTGATCGGCGTGCCGCTGGCGTATTTTATGTCCTTCTATAAGATTCGGGGAAAGGGTATCGTTGAAATCCTGATTATCATCTCGATGATGAGCCCGAACTTCATCGGCGCGTATTCGTGGATTCTTTTGCTGGGACGCAGCGGCGTCATCACCACGTTCCTTTCCAATGTGTTTGGAATCAAGATGCCGTCGATTTACGGCTTCGGCGGGATGCTGCTGGTGTTCACCCTCAAACTCTATCCGTTTATTTACATGTATGTCAGCGGCGCGCTCAAGAAGATCGACGTGGCGGTTTGCGAGGCGGCCGAGAGCCTTGGCTGCTACGGCATTCGCAAGGTGTTTACGGTTGTGATGCCGCTGGTGATGCCGACGGCCATCGCATCCGCGCTGCTGGTGTTCATGAATTGTATGGCGGATTTTGGCACGCCCGCATTAATCGGTGAAGGATTTGACGTTTTGCCGACGAAAATCTATATTGAGTTTGTCGGCGAATCCGGCGGCTCGGCCTACTTTGCCTCGGCGATGGCGTCCATCATGGTGGTCATCACAGCGGTGCTGTTCCTGATGCAGAAATGGTATGTGAACAAAAAGAGCTTTACAATGAGCGCCATGCGGCCCATTCAGCCCGAACGGGCGCGCGGCGTCAAGAATGTGCTGATGCACGTGTTCACATACATCCTCGTCGTGTTCTCCGTGCTGCCGCATCTGGTGATTGTCTGGACGTCGTTCCGAAAGACGGAGATCCAGTATTTCGTGGACGGTTATTCGCTTGAAAGCTACACCAAGGTTTTCGGCACGGCGTGGTCGGCCATTCGCAACACCTACTTGTACTGCATCATTGCGCTGGCGATTATTGTGGTGCTGGGCATGTTCATCGCGTATCTCTCCGTGAGAAGGAAGAGCCCGCTGACCAGCTTGATCGATACCATAGCGATGTTTCCGTACATCGTTCCGGGTTCCGTTCTGGGTATTACGCTGCTGCTGGCGTTCAACGGCAAGGGCGACCCGATGATTCTATCCGGAACGGCGACGATCATGATCATTTCGCTGGTCATTCGCCGCCTCGCCTACACGCTGCGCTCCAGCTCTGCGATTCTCTACCAGATCAGTCCGAGCGTGGAAGAGGCCGCGATTTCGCTGGGTGATTCGCCGATGAAGGCGTTCTTCAAGGTGACGGCTAAAATGATGCTGCCGGGCGTTGTTTCCGGCGCGATTCTGAGCTGGATTACGCTGATTAACGAACTGAGTTCGTCCGTCATGCTCTATACCAGCAGAACCAGAACGATGTCCGTCGCGATTTATAACGAGGTCATCCGCGCGAGCTACGGCACGGCGGCGGCGCTGGCGACCATTCTGACCTGTACGACGGTCATTTCGCTGCTCGTCTTCTTCAAGATCAGCGGCAGCAGAGACGTTACGATGTAATGCGAATAAAGGGGCAGGGACATGAACGTGCAGAAGAAGCAAACGCGCTTTCGCGATGATTTGAGGCGGCTTCTGCTGATTTATGCCCTGCTCCCGCTTTTTTGCGCGCTGCTGGTGGTGTTCGCCGTGATGGGTGGGCTATTCATCAGCAACATCATCCATCGTACGGATGAAGATCGAATACAGGCGGCCGAGGCTTTTTCCTCGGAGCTGGAGACGATCGAGGATATCCTCTTGAACATGCAGGACGCGCTGAGACCCGAAGCCTATGAGCAGAGCGTCAGCGAGCGCGCGGAGATCAACGGGCGCTTGTATCGCCGGATCAACGGCATGGCGTCAAGGCCGCAGGCGTTGATTTATGACGAGAGCGAGCAGGCGGTCTTTACATCCGGCGGCGACGCGTCTTTGACGGATACCGTCCGCTGGCAGTTCCTGCACAACATTCCGGATCGACGCGGCGAAACCGCCTCTCAGGTGCTGCGCGGCGGCGAGCCCTGCCTGCTGATAGGCGCGCGGCTGTTTGACGAGGCAGGGGAGCCGAATGGCTATCTGTGCATGGCGATGACGGAGAACGGTTTCCGCAAAACCGTTGCCAGCAACGTGGACGATGTGCTGATTACCGATCGGTTTGACACGGTTTTTGTCGGCGGTACGCATGTTTTTACGGGCAAATTCAACAAGCTGGAGGCGGACGTTCGGCAGGCGAACGGCATCAAGGATACGCCGTGGGGGCCGTATTACATCAGTTCGGAAGCCTGTGGAATATACAGGGTGTACGCGGCGCTTCCCTGCGGGGACGTTTTGCGCACGGCACGGTTTTTGCTGCTCATGGTGCTGGTGTTCTTCGCGGCGATGATTGCCGCGATTCAGATCAGCACCAAACGGGTTGCGCAGGAAAAAACGCGGGTGATCGACGAAATTGCGACGGCGTGCGATCTCGTCAGCCACGGCAACCTGAATACAGAGTTGACCATCAGCAGCCACGACGAATTTCAGGTCATCGCGCAGGCCTACAACACCATGCTTGAAAACGTCCGGAAATCCATGGAAAAGAGCGTAAAGCTGGGGCGGGATACGGCCGTGGCGCAGATTCGGCAGATGGAAAGCCAGTTCAACCCGCATTTCCTGTTTAACACGCTGGAAAACATCCGCTTTATGGTTCGGCTCGATCCGAATGCGGCGGATGCGGCGATGGTTCAGCTTGCGCAGCTTATGCGCTATTCAATCAAGCAGGAGGGCATGACCGTCTCTTTGAAGGAAGATCTCCGATACATTGAGAGCTACATGAGCATCCTTAAAATGCGCTTTGGCAGTCGGCTTTCGTATGAAACGCGGATTCCGGATGAATTGATGCGGCGGCGCATCCCGAAGCTGATCGTTCAGCCGATTTTGGAAAACGCCGTCAAATACGGCATGGAGAAAAAGCGCGAACTAAAAATCGAGATTGAGGCGCGATGCGTCGGCGAACGGCTGGAGATTTCCATTCGGGATAATGGGCCGGGCATCGAGCCGGAAGTGATGGAAACGCTGACGCGGTATATGGAAAACCCGGATATGGAACGCAGAACGAGCTTCGGTCTGATGAACGTACACGACCGGCTTCGGTTGATGTACGGCGAGCGCTACGGCATACGCATCCAAACGCAACAAGGCCGGACGACGGAAGTGGTTTTGAGTCTTCCGGGAGGAGAGGGTGAGACGGAATGATTCTGCGGGTGATGATCGTCGAGGATGAGGATATGATCCGTAACGGGCTGGTCAAGACGCTGCCGTGGGCCGATATGGGCTGCACGGTCATCGGCAGCGCGGGCGATGGAAAAAGCGGGCTGGAACAGATCATCGAAAGACGCCCGGACGTCGTCATCGCGGATATACGCATGCCGGAGATGGACGGCTTTGAAATGCTGGAACGCGCGCTGGCCGTCTATCGTTTTCACATCATCATCTTTACAAGCTATGCTGAATTTGATTATGCGCAGAAGGCGATTTCCATGCATGCGTATGACTATCTGCTCAAGCCGCTGGATGAAAAGCGGCTGGCGGAGCTGCTGACGCGCATTCGGGAAACGGAGGAACCCGAGGAACAGCTTGAAACGCCCGGCTCGTTTTCGGCGGAAGAACTGCTCAAGCGACTTGCGTATGCGGATGAATACGTCGAAACGGCGCTGCGCAGGATTGTGGCTGCCAGCGATACGAAGCTCTCCATCGAGGAATTGGCTGACGAGATGATGATTTCCGCCAGTTACCTGAGCCGCCGGTTTAAGCAAAGTACGGGGCAAACCTTTTTGGATACGCTCAATACGCAGCGCGTCAAACGCGCGGCCGCTCTGCTCAAAAACGGTGGAAGAACGTCGGAAGTCGCGGAAAAGACCGGATTCAGCGATTATAAGCATTTTTGCGCCGTATTCAAGCGCTATACGGGCATGACGCCGCGGGATTTTGGAAAGCGGAAGTGACGGAAACGGGAAACAGATGGAAGAGGATGACGAGTCGATGACTCGGACATCCTTTTTTCAACGTATCTGCATAAGAAGCGTAGAAAAACAGAATTTGATTATGAAAAATCCGAACCCATGCCCATTACAGAAAAGCGCAAGCGCCGCGTGGCGGCCTATGCCCGCGTTTCCACCAACAGCGACGAGCAGAAGATCAGCTATGAGGCGCAGGTCAGCTACTACACAGATTACATCAGTGTCAAGCCGGACTGGCATTTCGTACAGGTTTACGCGGACAAAGGCATCACCGGCACCAGCACCAAGCACAGAGAACGTTTTAACGACATGATCGCCGACGCGCTGGCCGGGAAGATCGACCTGATTATTACGAAATCCGTTTCCCGCTTTGCCCGCAACACGGTGGACAGCCTGACCACCATCCGCCTGCTCAAGGAGCATGGCGTGGAGGTGTACTTCGAGGAACAGAACATCTACACGCTGGACTCCAAGGGCGATCTGCTGCTGACCATCATGTCCTCACTGGCGCAGGAGGAGAGCCGCAGCATTTCCGAAAACGTGACGTGGGGACAACGCAAGCGCTTTGCGGAGCGACGAGATTTACGAGAAAGTACAGCTGGAACTGGAACGTCGAAGAAAGCTGAGCCGCCAGCATAACAGCCAGCACTGCTTCTCCGGGAGAATTTACTGTGGCTGCTGCGGCAGCGTATACGGCAGCAAGGTCTGGCATTCCAACGACAAATACCGACGCACCGTCTGGCAATGTAACGCCCGGTTCGTTAAAGGAACTGGATGCCAAGCGCCGCACCTGAGCGAACCGATGATTGAGCAGAAGTTTCTGGCGGCCTTCAATCAGCTGCTGGCACAGCGGGATTTCATCGCGGACGATATGCAGGCGATTATCCGACGGCTGACCAACACGGCGGAACTGGATGCGGAAAAGGAAGCTCTGCAGGTCGAGATGGGTATCGTATCCGAACTCATCCGGCAGGTCGTGAGTCAAAACGCCAGCGCCGCCCTCGACCAAGCAGAGTACAACCGAAAGTACGACAGCCTGACGGAGCGCTTCCACAAGGCGGCGGATCGGGTCAAGGAGATTGATGCGGAATGTGCCCGGCGCAAAGGCCAACGCAGGGAAATTGAAACCTTCCGAGACGCTGTATTGGCAAACGACCAGCCGGTTACAGTTTTTTCGACAGAGTTTTGGAACGCGACGATTGACAGGATGACGGTCAATCTGGACGGCAGCGTGAAGATGGCATTCCGAAATGGGATAGAGATTACGGTTTGAGAATGGATGTCGGATTGCGTTTGCTGTAAGATGTTCGGAGATTCCATAACTCATTCCACTTGGAATTCCTTATGAAAATAATTCCTTGAGTGCCGTTTTTTCTGCACTCTGTTTTCGATTGCCCAAAAATGTTGCGGAAAAAGGTGCTGCCTCTCATGGCCTGCTTTAGCCATTTTGAGACAGCACCTTTTTGTCTACAGTTTGAAAACCCAGCAAACGTTGGTTTTTTCTTTTTTCCTTGTATAATCAGGAAAAAAACGATCTCCACAGGCGGATCGTCCACATTGGATATTTTCGTCCTATCCGCTTATTTTTATGACACGAATTATGACACGCCGTGCCTCTTCGTTTTTCTGCGTTCACAACCGCTTCCCCTTACAGGGTCTCCGGATCGATAATGCCTACAATGGTGATATCACTGGGCGGTGGATCATCCCGATCCAGCATGAGCGCGGCCTCCTTGCGCCCAATCATGTAAACGACATCGCCGATTCCTGCCTGACGGGTTCCGTCGCAGGCGACCAACAGCCCTTTTTCCTGCCCGTTGACGATCTGCCGAACGACGAGCAGCTTGATTCCGCTCAAAGAAGGCGTCTTGACTGTACACACCACGGAGCCGACAACTTTGCCGATATTCACGCCTGTACCTCCTAATGACAGTGGACGGTTTGCCCCTGCCAGCTATAGGAATCAATCACGCCGCAGATGGTAACGCTGGCGATGAGCTTGGTATCGCCCATAATCATCTGCGCCGCGCCGCCGTCGTTGTTGACCAACACAATGTCGCCAATACCAGCATCGGCGGCATCCAGCGCAATCAGTTCTTCCCCCGTGGGCTGCCCGTCAAGCGTCAAATGGCGAACCCGCAGCAGCTTCATCCCCACATATTTCTCGTATTTGATGGTGGATACCACCGTTCCTGTGACCCGTGCAATCTTCATCGCTCATCGCCTTTTCTGTATTTGCGTTCGCCGAGGATATCCACAAAATCCACAATGCCGATGATGGAGCTGTCTACCGGTTTATTGGTGGTCAAATCCGTCTGTCGGGATGAGCTTCCGCCCGCCCACATGACGATTTCGCCTTCTCCCGCGCCTACGGTATCGACGGTGATGAACGGCGCGCCCTTCTCCTCGAACGTATCCATATCAATCGGCACGGCCACCAGCAGCTTCAGCCCCTGAAGGCGCTCGCATTTGCGGGTGCTGACCATGCTTCCGATCACTTTTGCCAACTGCATGCTACGGTCTCCTTTGCCTTGTCGTAGGTGCGCGCGCCGCGCATATCGATGGAATCCACAATGCCATAGATGCTGAAATCGGACGCAACCTTTTTGGTGGTGTCGGATTGGCGCGCTGAGCTTCCGTATGCGCAGAACACCAGATCGCCTTCGCCCGCGCCGACGTCGTCCACGCAGATCACGTAATCGTCCTTCATTTGCAGCGTTTCAAGATCGACCGGCTGCACGATGAGCAGCTTGGCCCCCCGTAGCGAATCGCACTTGTTTGTGCTGACGACATTGCCTGTCACACGGCCTACCAGCATGTTGATTCCTCCGCTCAGTCGTCCACCGCGCGGGTGCTGTTGCGAACGATCAGCTTGCCGCCGATGTGCATGTGCATGCCCGGCCAATCCAGATTCTTGATGCGTTTGCGGATCAGATCCACCGCCAGTGTGCCCATCTGGGATCGGGAAATGCGCATTGTGGTCAGCGCGGGCATGGTCACCGCGCTGAAGGGAATATCGTCAAAGCCGACGATGGAAATATCCTCGGGAATGGAATACCCGGCCTCCCGAATGGCCTTGATCGCGCCGATGGCAACGGTATCGTTGTCGGCAATTGCCGCGCCGTGCGGCACATATTCTCCGCTTTTAATCAGCCGCTTCATATCCTCAAACGCGCCGTCCACGGTGGGCTTGAGCATGATGGGTTCAGACGGCTCCAGCCCCAGACGGTGAAGCTCCTGCAAATAACCCTCGTAGCGCTCGTCGCAGTTGTTGACCGGCTGGGTGAACTTGTAATACTGGATTTCGCGGTGCCCCAAACTGTACAGATACCGCACGAGCTGCGCGGTCAACTCCCGGTTCGCCATCACCACGCTGTCCACGTTCTCCAAGAGGATATTGTTATCCAGCACCACGAACGGCACGGTGAACAGCTTAAAGAGCTCGTAATCCGCCTCGCGCAGTTCTGTGCCGATAAGGATCACGCCGTCGGGCGGGTTTTCCATCAGGCTCCGGATGGTCGTCGCGGCCGTGGCCGGTTCGCAGTTGCACATGACGAGGTCGAAGGCGAACCGTCTGCATTCGCTCTCGATCCGGTCGATGATGGACGCGGTAAAGCCCTGATTTTCCTCCAAGGCGATGCCGTGCGCACGGAATTTGAGGATCATCAGGCGGAAGCGGTCGGCCTTGCGCCGAACGGGTGCAGGCACGTAGCCGCATTCCTCCATGATGCTCTGAATATGGCGGCGCGTCTCCGCGCTAACCCCTTTTTTGTTATTGATAACCAGAGACACCGCCGCCGGCGATACGCCGGCGATGGCCGCAATCTCTCGGATGGTCATGGCAATCACTCGCTGTCTGCTTTAAAATCGGCGTATCCCCTCATCAGCAGAGCGGCAACAGCTGCGCCGGGATCCAGCAGTTCACGCGACTGCTCACCGCGAATAGCCATTCGACCATGTTTGGCGAGCATGCCTTTTGTGTTTTCAAAGGCAGTCCATGCCGCCTGCGCCGCAAGGCGCGCAGCCTCTGCCTCCTCTATACCGCTGTTGATGGCGTTGTCCAGTGCTTCGATGGCGGGATACAATCCGTCCAGGAAGGTTTTGTCGCCCAATTCGGCCTTGCCGCGGCTCTTAACCCCGTCAAAGTATGCCCGGAAAAACTCGACATCCTGTTTGGCATTACACTGTTCGACGCCCTTGAACGTTTTTCCTGCATTCATTAGACCACTTGCCATCAAAGTTCCCATCGTGGAAGGAACCGCACTCGCCATCGCCTTTCCGGCAAGATACGCCGTCTTTCCGACATCGACGGCGGGTGCCTTGTTGACTGCATCTGCGGCAGCGCGGAAGCCATCGCTCATAGTCAGCCCCAAGTCGCTGTCGCCCACCACGCTGTCCAACTGGATGAGCCAATCGCGGTGATCGGCCATCACAACGGCCCAGCGCTCCATCAACGCGCGGAAATCGGCTGCATTCATGTCAACCCCTCCCTTCTCACAGTTGGAACTGCTTGAAGAACGGGGTATCGGCCGACGCGGAGAGATAGGTCTTCAGCTCGTCGTCCAGCCGGAGCAGCGAGATGGACGCACCCGCCATTTCCATGGAGGTTGCATATTCGCCCACATAGGTGTGGAACACTCTGATGCCCTTCTCGTCGAGAATCTGCTTTACGCGGCGGAACATAACATACTGTTCCTCCAGCGGTGTCGCGCCGAGGCCGTTGACAAGCACCGCCACCTCGTCGCCCGCGGCGTAAGGGATATCAGCCAGAATGGGGTTCATCATCTCGTCTACGATTTCGTCGGCAGGGCGCAGTTTGCCGCGGCGGATGCCTGGCTCGCCGTGAATACCCATGCCGATTTCCATTTCGTCCTCACCGATGTCAAAGCTGGGATGACCCACGCGCGGCACGGTGCAGGAGGTCAGCGCTACACCCATCGTGCGGACGTTGGCACAAGCCTTGAGCGCAACGCGCTTGACCTCGTCGAGCGTCAGTCCTGCCGCGGCAGCAGCGCCCGCGCATTTATACACGAAGAAGATGCCCGCCACGCCGCGGCGGTGATTCGGCTCGCCCTCGGCGGAAGGCGCGGCGGAGGCGACGTCCTCACCTGCGACGACGCTTTCCACGCGGATATCCTCTTCCATATCCGCCATTTCGGCTGCCATATCGAAGTTGAAAATATCGCCGTTATAGTTTCCGTAGATGTAGAGCACGCCCGCGCCTTGGTCGATCGCTTTGGTCACGGCAAGCATCTGCTCGGCGCTGGGAGACTGGAACACATCGCCGATGGAACAACCGTCGAGCATGCCTTCGCCCACGTAGCCAAGGAACAGCGGGAGATGTCCGGAGCCGCCTCCGGTTGCAATGCCCACCTTGCCCGCGTGTTTGCGCTTGGAGACAAGGCAGTGAAGATCACCCTCAACGCACATTAATTCGTCAGGGTGAGCGGCATAAATGCCTTCCAGCATTTCGGGAATGAATGTTTCCGGTGCGTTGATAATTTTTTTCATCGCCTTGTCTCTCCTTCTATGCGATAATGCTCTGATTTTTAGGGAAATCGGGGGAATATCCGTTTTGCGATACGCCGCCGCATGCAAAGTCTGACTTCGCTTCGCGGCGGTTTAAAGAAGCGTTTTAAGGGAAATCCGTATCAGATGATGCAGCCCTTTTTTATGATGATACAAGCGTAAAGTGCATTTTCACCCGTTGCCACGGTTGCATAGGCATTCTTAGTGCGGTCATAGAAAGCAAAGCGATCAATCGCTTCGCTCTTCGTGCCGGGCTGATGCTTTTCAACGATTTCGGCAAACTCCGCCCAAATCGGCGGGTTTCCATCCATCGCGCCGGGCGCGGGCGCCATCACCGTGACGGGCGCCTCCACGAACTGATCCAGCGGGAACAGGGCAAGAATCGCGTCAAGCAGCTCTGTGCCGCGGTGCCCGTCGCAACGCACACAGCGCCTGCCCATGGATTGCGCAGGAAAATTGCAGTCGCCGATAACCAGCTCATCGCCATGCCCCATTTCGGCAAGGATTTTGAGCAGTTCCGGTGTGAGAATTGGAGAAATACCTTTCAGCATGGCGTTTTTCCCTCCCGTCGCTTACAGCTTGGGCAAAATGGCTTCCACATCCTCGTGCGGGCGTGGAATGACGTGCACGCTGACCAATTCGCCCACGCGCTTGGCCGCCGCGCCGCCCGCTTCCACAGCGGCCTTCACCGCGCCGACGTCGCCGCGAACCATCACGGTCACCAGACCGCCGCCCACGTGCTCCTTGCCGATGAGATGCACGTTCGCCGCTTTGACCATCGCGTCGGCTGCCTCAATCGAACCGACCAAACCCTTGGTTTCAATCATGCCCAGCGCTTCCATCATGGTGAATATCTCCTTTTCCATGCTTTGTTTTTATGTTCAGCTTTTTACGATTAATAACTTGATGATGCAGATTCATCACGTTGCCGTCACATCAGGGCGCGGATGATGTCCATGTGCGGCGAGGGAATCACCACGCTGGAGCTGACCAGCCCGTGCGTCTCCTCGCTGCTTTCCGCCGCCTGCACGGCGGCCTCCACCGCGGCGACCTCGCCCGTCACGATGACAAACGATTTGCCGCCCATGCCGCGACCCAGGCGAACTTCAATCAGCTCCACGTCCGCCGCTTTCACGGCGGTATCCGCCGCGCTGATTGAGCTGGCCAGCGAGAAGGTTTCCATCACGCCCACCGCCTGCACCTGCTCGGTGGGACATGCGCCCGCCATAGCCGCCACGACGCGTTCGTCCACGTTGGCGATGACAAGACTGTCCACCAGTGCGCTTGCCGCGCTTTCTACGCCTGCCGCAACAGCAGAGCGTACCGCCGCAACCTCGCCGCTGACGACGACGATGTACTTGCCCGCACAAACCGTCTGCGCCGTCACAAGCTCCACCTGTGCCGTTTTGACCATCTGATCACCCGCTAGCACACCCAGCGGGATGCTGACCGTCTCCACCACGCCAATGGCGGTCATGCGCTTTCACCTCCTGCGACCTGTATCGCTTTTGCATCGACACGGGTGACGATGCCGTCAATCGGCGCGTGAATCCTTGCGCCCAGTGACTTTTCTGGAATCTCGGCGACCACGTCGCCCGCATGCACACGGTCGCCCGTGCGCACGACCGGCACGGCAGGCTTCCCCACATGCTGACGGAGCAGCAGCGTCACCGAGCCGGGCTGATAGCCTGTTTCGGTATAGGGAGCAGGCACGTCATAAGCACTCAAACCCATTCGGGCAATGAGGCGGCTGACCGGCACCCGCTTGTATGTGATAAAGGGGTCGGGGGTGATATCCATTTCCGGCTCGGGACGAAGACCGTTTTTGCTCAGCTCGCTTTTGTACAATGCCATCACCTCGGAGGGGACAAGCCCCATGTGACAGGCATAATTCGTACAAACGCCGCAGCTGGAACATGCCAAAATGGTCTTAGGATCTCCCAGCAGCGCACCGTTTCCGGTGATGAGCGCGCGCATCGCCTTATGCGGCTGCACATTCAGCCCCAGCGCGTTGCGCGGGCACATCTGCGTGCATTGGCTGCACTGGCAGCACACGGCGCGAGCCACCTTCAGCATCCTCTCCGGACTTTGAGTGCGGCGGGCAATCAGGGAATGCGTCCGCCTGAGCAGAAGCAATCCGCCCGTGATCTTGGTGATGGGCGCATCCCAGTCTTCCTCCAGTCTGCCCATGCAGGGCCCGCCGACGATCAGGGCGAAGTTCTCTCGGCTTCCACTGAAACCGGAAAGCGCGATGACCTCGCGAATCGGAGAACCGATAGGCACCGTAACCGTGATGGGATGGGGAACATCGCCGCCCACAGTCACATCCTTGCGGATGACGGGCGTTCCCTCTACGGCAGCGCTGATGTTGACCAGTGTTGCCACATTGCTGACCACGCAGCCCACGTCGAGCGGCAGCTTTCCGCTGGGAACCACGCGCCCTGTGACCTCGAAGATGATGGATTTTTCGTCCCCGGAGGGATAATAGCTGTCCATCAGGTGCAGCGTGATATCGTTTCTGTCGCCGAGCGCCTGTTCCAGCGCATGTACAGCGTCGTGATAATGCGCCTTGGTGGCGATGACACCGCGTGCTGCGCCTGTGGCTTCCATGGCCAGCGCCACACCGCGCACGACGCGCTTTGCCTCGCGCTGCATCAGCAGCTGATCCACGCGCAGCAGCGGCTCACATTCAGCGCCATTGGCGATTACATACTCAGCCTTACCGTTGAGCTTGACGTGAGCGGGAAAACCCGCGCCGCCCGCACCGACGACACCGGCAGCACGGATGGATTCAACAATGTTCATAACCAACGCATCCTCTCGTGATCAGCAGATGCGGAAGTCTCCGTACAGCACGCAGCGGCGCAGGCGCGTGAAGGAACGCGCACTGGTCACGCCTTCGCCGGTCGGGGTGGCGATGGTCATCGTCGTATAGCCCTCTCCGTCGAAGCCCAAGCCGGAAAAGCTGGAGGAGTTCTTCACAAAAATCGTGGTATTGAGCTTACGCGCCGCCTTGCTCATGTTGTGCACGTTGCTCGAATGAATCATCGCGGAGTGCTTGCAGCCCCGCTCGGCGCGGAAGGCTTCTTCTATCGCTTCGTCGATATCGCGCACGCGCACGATTGCCAGCACCGGCATGAGCATTTCGGTGGTCACAAACGGGTGATTGCGATCGACCTCGGCGATGACCAGCCTCGGGTCGCCGGTGAAGCGAACGCCCGCGTCGCGCAGGATCACCGCCGCGTCGCGCCCGACGTATTTGCGGTTGATGACGTAGTGCCCGTCCTTGTTGATGAGCGTAGTGCGCATCACCTTGTCGATGTCCTCGCCGGAAATGCGGAAGGCGCCGACCCGTTCCATTTCGCTCATCAGCCTGTCGGTGATGTTCGAGAAGGCGAAAACTTCCTTCTCCGCAATGCACAGAACGTTGTTATCAAAGGATGCGCCGTCCACGATGCGCTTAGCTGCGTCGGGAAGATCGGCGGTGTCATCCACGATGACGGGGGGATTGCCGGGGCCTGCCGCGATGACCTTTTTGCTGGTCTTCATCGCAACCGCCACGACCGCCTCGCCGCCGGTAATGCTCAGCAGCGGAATGTCCTTATGGTTCATGATGACGTTGCCGCTTTCCAGCGTCGGCTCTTTCACCGTGGTGATGAGCGTCGCCGGACCGCCGGCGGATATAATCGCCTCTACCATCAGGCGCATCGCTTCCTGCGAGGCGCGTTTCGCCGCGGGATGGGGATTGAAGACCACTGCGTTCCCCGCCGCAATCATACTGATGGAGTTATTGATGACGGTGGATGTGGGGTTTGTCGAGGGGGTGATGGAGCCGATGACGCCGAAGGGCGCCTGCTCGATGAGCATCATGCCCTTGTCGCCCGTCTCGCATCGGGTCACCAGATCCTCGATGCCGGGTGTGCGGCGGCTGACGAGCAGGTTCTTCTGCACCTTGTCGGCCACGCGTCCGTATCCGGTTTCTTCATGGGCGAGCCGTGCGAGATATTCGGCGTTGTCGATGCCTGCCTTGCGCATGGCGGCAATCAGCTCGCCGCGCTTTTCCAGTGCCATTTCGGAGAGCTGCGCCTGCGCGGCCTTGGCGTTGGCCACCGCTTCCTCCGCAGTGTCGCACAGCCAGCGGCCGGTGCAGCCGTCCGTTTGCGGCGGCGCGGCAGGCGCTTCCTCCTTCATGGATTTCGTAAGGCTTCGCACGATTTCATCCGTGATCTGCCTAATTTGCTGTTCTGTCAATGCCATGGCTGTTTTTCCTTTCCTGAAAGCGGGTCTTCCCGCGCGCGGGATCAGTGAACTGCCGAAGCCAGCTCGATGCGCTTTTCTGCGGCGATATCCCGCGCCAGCGGCGTGAGAATCGCATCCGGCGCATAGCGGATGATCCGGTAGCCGCGCTGCGCCGCGCGGCGCACATCGTCCTCGGTAATCAGCCTGCGCGCCTCGCCCGATAGGTCGAGCATCGCGTCCCTGCCAATCGGCTCACTCTGAGCAGGGCGGGGTATTGGAGACTGTGCAGCAGCTTGGATTGGTGTGCCGCCCAGCAGCATACCGCCCAGCGCAGCCGCCAATCCGGTGTTGCCGGGTGCGCAGACATCTGCGCCTTCGCGCCGAATCACGCGGCAAAGCTGACCGTCCCGCAGGGCGCAGGCATTCGCTTCGTCCGTATCAATATGCGCCTCCAGTCGATGCGCCGCGCCGCTTCGCACGATGAAGCCATCCAGTGTCGCCGGGCGCGGTCCCTCCACGCGAAGGCTGACCACGTCGCCATCCCGAAGGTCAAAGGCTTGCGCCTCCTCCGGAGACATATGCAGATGGCGTGCCGCCACGATGACGCCGCTTGAAAGGGTGATTCGGGCATTGCCGCTGGACAGCACACACCCCGGACTTCCCTCCAGCTCGCCGCTCATGCGGATGGGCGGCCGCAGCCCCAGCTTGATAGCATCGGTCAGCGACAGCTCCACCTGCGTCCGGTCGCGGGCAGGGCCGACCACGCGCAGCGTCAGCTTTCCTTTCTCGGTTTCGATGGTCACGCGCTCATTGCAGGCGAACTGCCCCGGCTGCACCAGATCGCGCAGCTTCGTCAGCCGATATCCCGCGCCGAAGAGCCGTTCCACATCCGCCTGACACAGGTGGCAATGGCGGTTGGAGGACGTCACCGGCACATAGGGCTCACCGATTTTGGCCAGCTCCGACAGAATCACCCGCTCCACAGCAGCGCGCAATTCCTTCTCGTTCATAGCTCTCCTTTATGGAACGCCCGCCCGTCCCCAGAGGGGCGGGCCTCGGCGTTCTGCTCTCACTTCTTTTTGGCGGCCTCGGCTTCGGCCTTCTTCTTGAAGATTTCCTTGAGGCTCTCGGTGTATGGCGGGCGGGCGATGCCGTATTCGGTGACGATACCGGCAATCAGCTCGTTATCCGCAAAGTCGAACGCGGGGTTGTAGACCTTCACGCCCTCGGGCGCCATGCGCTTCTTATACCACATCTCGGTGACTTCCTCGGCAGGACGCTGCTCAATGTGGATATCCTCGCCCTTTTCGATGGACATGTCGATCGTCGAGGTCGGGCCCAGCACATAGAAGGGGATGCCGTAATACTTGGCGAGAATCGCCACGCCGGAAGTGCCGATCTTGTTGCAGGCGTCGCCGTTGGCCGCCACGCGGTCGCAGCCGACGAACACCGCGTTGACCCAGCCGTTCTTCATGACCTGCGAGGCCATGTTGTCGCAGATGACGGTCGTATCTACACCGTCGGCCTGCAATTCGAAGGAGGACAGGCGGGCACCCTGAAGCAGCGGGCGGGTTTCATCGGTGAACACGCGGAAATTCATGCCGCGTTCACGTCCCAGATGAATGGGCGCAAGCGCCGTGCCGTACTTGGAGGTTGCGAGCTGACCGGCGTTGCAGTGGGTCAGAATGCCGTCGCCGTCCTTGATGAGGCTCAGGCCGTATTCGCCGATCTGGCGGCACATCCACACGTCCTCATCCTTGATGGCGACACATTCCTTGTGCAGCAGCTCCTTGATTTCGGGAATGGACTTGTCCTTGTTGTCCGTGACGACCTTCTCCATGCGGTTGAGCGCCCAGGAGAGGTTCACCGCCGTCGGGCGGGAGGAATCGAGATATTCCTTCGCCTTCTTGAACTGGGCGTAGAACTCGTCATAGTTGTCCGCCTGAATCCGCTTGGCGGCCAGATACACGCCGAAGCCGCCGGCCACGCCGATGGCGGGCGCGCCGCGCACCTTGAGCAGGTAAATTGCGTCCCAGATATCCTTCTGTTCGGTCAGGTGCAGCACCTCGACCTCGTAGGGCAGCTTGGTCTGATCCAAAATCACCAGCGCGCTCTGCTCGTCATCCAGCGCGACGGTTTCATAACTCATAATGTTCTTTTGCTCAGCCATGGTGGTATCCTCCTTTTCCTCGGCGTTACTTGGCAGCCTCGTCGGCGCGCGTGACAGCGGCGATGAAGTCCGCACCGTTCTTGAACGCCGTGCGGTTCATAATGTAATCCTTGGCGCAGAGAATGTTGACCTTCTCGGCGTGGGCGCGCTTGGCCTCATCGGCGATGGTGGTCACGTCCTTGACGTTCGCCATGCCCACGGTGCGGCGAATCAGCTCGGTACCGGCGTATGCGGCCGTGTCGGAGAGGATACTGTCCAGATAGTATTCCTTGAAGCCGGGGGTCTTGGCCATCAGGTCGGTCACGCAGGCGTCAAAGCACACGAGGAACTTCTCGCAGAACAGGTCGATGGTGTCGGCAATGGCCTTGAGGCACCAGTCGCAGAAAGCGTCCGCGCCCGCGGCGCGGCCATTGTCCCACGCAAAAATCATGTTCGCTACGACGTTGCCGATGTCATAGCCCATCGGGCCGTAGAAGGCGAATTCCGGATCGAACACGCGGGTGGAATCCTGCTTGACGAAGATGGAACCGGTGTGCAGGTCGCCGTGGATGAGCGCCTGCGCGTTGTTCATAAATTCAAACTTGATCTTGGCGACGGCCAGCTTGAGCGCCTCGTCCTCGTAGAGCTCCTTCTTCACGAAGTCGGCAATGGGCGGGAAGACGTTGTTGCGGTGGTTGCAGTCGTTATACGGCTCGGTCAACACCAGATCCTCGGTGATTTCGCACAGCTCGGGGTTGATAAAGCTCTTGACCATGGCCTTCTTTTCCTTGTGCTCCATGGCCACGTCGGTGGTCTTGAGCAGGGTGTTGACCATGTAGGTCGAAATATCCTCCGCAAAGCGCGGGAAGGTTTCATGGCGCATGAGCGCATAGCGCATCAGGGCGTGGTCGGAAAGATCTTCCATCGCGCAGGCGCACATCACGGTATCATAGCCATAGATTTTGGGCACCAGACCGGGCGCGTACTTATCCTGAATCTGGAGAATTTCGCTCTCGATGCGGTTCCGGTCGGTGGATACCTTCATCTCGGCGGAAATGCGAAGCGACACGCCGGCCTGCTTGACGATGATGGATTTGCCTGTGGCCGCCTCGACGACGCGGAAGACGTAATTCAGGTTGCCGTCGCCGATTTCCTTGACGGTCAGCACGGCTTCAGGCGCGAAGAAATCGGGATACTTGGCCTTGACGTATTCGATGACGTCGGCTTCCTTCATCAGAAAATAGGTGTCGAAACGAGACATAATGCTGGACTTCCTTTCTATCTTGTTTTTTATCGTTTCCAAAGGAGCAATCATCGGAACTCGATGCTCCGGTAATCCATGGGGTCGATCTCGCGCAGGGCGCGCAGCTCCTCCGACGTGGGGGGCGGCGTCTGCTCGATGGAAAAATAGCGGATGGGGAAGCCGGTGTTAGCCGCCACTTCCTCAATCGAGGAGGTCGGGTGAACGGATTTCAGAATCAGCTCGCCTTCGTGCATGGTGAAGACGCACAGCGGGGTGACAATGTCGGATACGTTACCCCGCGCGGTGACGAAATCCACCTTTCCGGTGAAGGTGCGCTTATCGTGCTTGGTGCGCCAGATGATCGCGCGCCGTGCCGTCGGAATGAGCACCGCGCTGCCCGCGCCGCCAGGAAGGCGAACCTTGGGCTTGTGGTAATCGCCGATGACGGAGGCGTTGACATGGCCGCGAGAATCGAACTGCACGCCGCTGAGAAATGCGACATCCAGCCCGCCGCGCATGCTCAAATCGAAAACCTCCATCAGCGGGAACTTTGCGCAGGCGCTTTCCCACAGCTCGCCGCCCGCGCTGGTGTATTCCCGCAGGACAGGCTTGACGGGATCAACGCCGCCGGGAATGTTCAGATGCACGGCGTTAGGCGCGTGCGTCTTTTTTGCCAGCAGCGTGGCGATCATGGGCATGTGGGAGGATACGCCATGGAATACCGTGTCGCCGTCGTCGATCAGTCGGGACATCGCGACGACCATCATGTCGCAGGGTCTGATCATGGCTCTTTCCTCCCCTGAACAAAATCGAGAACCGCTTCCCTGCTGTCAAGAGCAAGGAATGCGCGGATCAGCGAATCGTTCGGTTCGTAATAACCGTAGCAGGCGCAGGGGGACGCGCCGCGTGGGACATGCACGACAGCCGCAGTCATAAAGTGCGGGATATCCGCCTTTTGCTCGCCCGCCGAAAACCAGCCGTCGCCCACGATGCGCTCAGCGGTGACGATCACCCTTTTGGCCGCGCGGGAAAGGAGCACGTCCTCATACGGCGGCCCTTCAAAACAGGCGTTGCCGTTCGCGTCGGCCGTCTGCGCATGGACAATGGCGAAGTCCGGCCGGATGGCTTGCACCGCCGCCAGCGTTTCGCCCGTAAAGGGGTCCGTCACATCGGCAAAGTAGTCGTTGACCCGCCGAAGGTCGCTGACCTTCAGCCCGCGCACCGGCATGAACGGTATGCCGTAGCTGGCGGCACGCAGGGCGGAAATGACAGTGTAGCAGGCGTGCTCATTGGCGCGAACCAGCCCCTTTTGCACCGAGGCGCGGTAGCGCTGCGCCAGCCCGTATTGGCTTTCGTAGCTGACAAAACCCGCGTCTACAACGCCGGCGCAGCCGGCCAGACATAACGCGTCCACATCCATCGCGCCCGCCGTCTTGACGACGCGCAGGTTTTTCCGCCCCTGACGGATCAGCTCGAAAACGGCCGCCATGGGCGCGCGGTTGAGCGTGTTGCCGCCCAGCCCCACGCAGTCTCCGTCGTGAACGAGGGAAATCGCTTCGGCGAGCGTACAGAGTTTGTTCATATGCACCTCACTTAGCGGCGTTTGCGGCGATGTGAACCGCGTCCCACACACCCGCGAAGGGCGGCGCATAGGCGAGGTCCACCATGCCCAGCTCGTCCGTCGTCATGCCCGCATGAATTGCCACGGCGAAGATATCGGCGCGCATCACCGCGCCCTTTTCGCCTGCCACGCAGGCACCCAGAAGACGGCGAGTGCGGGTATCATAGATGAGTTTGATGACTAGTTTGGTGGGGGCGGGGTAATACGCGGGATGATCGTTGGCCGTGACGAGCTTCGTGCAGTAGTCGATGCCCAACCGCGCCGCGTCCTTTTCGCTCATGCCGGTGCGCCCCATTTCAAGCCCGCAGACCTTGATGGCGGCGGTGCCCAGCGCGCCGACGAATTTCTCGTGCGCCCCGGCCATGTTGCCACCGGCGATGCGCCCGCATTTGTTGGCGTAAGTGCCCAGCGGAATGAAGTAATCCTCCTCCATCAGCCGGTGATAGACAACGGCACAGTCGCCCGCGGCGTAGATATGTTCCAGCGACGTGCGCATCTCGCGATCCACGAGTATCGCGCCGTTGCGCGCCATGCGGATGCCCGTATCGCGCAGAAAATCCGTCGCGGGCACCACGCCGACGGACATGAGGATCATATCGCAGGGGAAGTCTCCCTGACTGGTGCGCACGATGCGCTCGCTGCCGGCATCGGCAATTTCCTGCACACGGCAGCCCACGCGCACGCGCACGCCGTTTTTCTCCAGCTCCTGCGCCGCCAGCTCGGAAAACTCCGGCTCAAAGGAGGCGAGCAGGCGCGGCCCAGCCTCGATGAGCGTGACATCCTTGCCTAAATGCAGCAGCGCCTCGACCATCTCCAGCCCGATATATCCGCCGCCGACCACAGCCACGCGGGTGACGTCGCGCAGGCGGAGAATCTCATGCAGGAGCAGGCCGTCCTCCATCGTCTTGATGTAGAAGACGGCGGGCGAATCCGCGCCGGGGATTTTGGGGTTGACGCTGTTGCAGCCGGTTGCAACCATGAGCACGTCATAAGCGTCTTCAAAGACGGCGCCCGTATCCAGATTTCGAACTGTTACGGTCTTCCTTTCGGGATCGACCCGCGTGACCTCGTGGAACAGATGCGTCTCGATGCGCATCTCTTTGTAGACGGCCTGCGTCCGGGCGATCAGCTTCGCGGGATCGTCGTTGAAGCCGCCCACATAATAAGGAAGGCCGCATGCGCCGTAGGAGAGGAAGCCGCCGCGCTCATACACCACAATCTGCGCGTCCGGCTTGACGCGCCGGAGCTTGGAGGCAGCGGACATTCCGGCCGCCACGCCGCCGATGACGATGGCTTTCATATCGCATGCACCTCGGTTTCACGTTTTTATGCGGGGTTCGCCGGTCTTTCGCGTCAGCGAATTCCCTTCAGGCGTTCGAGCACCGCGCGCGTAATCGCTTCCAGCTCGGCCTCATCGTTGGCGGCGCTTCCGCCCGCGCAGCCACAGGAGGAAGGCGCGGCTTCCTGCGCGCCGTAGGTCTTCAGCGTGCGGGGCTCGCTCTGCACGGGGTTGTGCCCCGCGACCACGTCCGTGGTGTTGGTGGGGCGCGCGGTGCAGGCCGGAATGCCGCCGCTGCTGATGCCCATGCGGCGGCGGATCTCCACCAGCTCGCCGACCTGATCGCAGCTCAGCACATTGGCCTTGCCGATGATGTTGCCGGTATACATGATGACCATGGCGTAATGCTCGGTTGATTCAAGGCGATACCAAGCCTCCATCAGATCCTTGCCCCATGCCAGCGCGCCGTGGTTGGCAAGCAGCAGCGCGTTGTAATCCTTGCAATAGGGTGCGACGCTGTCGGGGATGCCCTGAGAGCCGGGGGTTTCGTAGTGAACGCAGGGCACCGTGCCCAGATTGACCAGCGCCTCGGGATAGATGGCGCGATCCAGACTCATGCCGGCGATGGCGAAGGATGTGCTGATGGGCGGATGGGCGTGGCACACGCCGCCAACCTCGGGATTTTCATTGTAGACGCGCAAATGCATCTTGACCTCGCTGGAAGGGCCGCGCTCGCCCTGAGAGATCACCGTGCCGTCCAGCCGGAGCTTGACGAGCATGTCCTCCGTCATAAAGCCCTTGGATACGCCGGTGGGCGTGGTCCAGATGGTGTTTTCATCCACCTTGCAGCTGATATTGCCGTCGTTGGCGGCAACGAAGTTCTTTGCATACATTCTGCGGCCGATTTCAACGATCAGTTTTTTTGCCTCGGTGTCCGTGGGGTAGCGTCTGTTTTCCATAAATCTGTCACCTGCTCCTTGCGTTCTGCGCCGCTAATTTGTTTAGTTACTTGTTTAATGAACGGTTCAGTTGTTTACCACTTACTATTATATGGCCATTGTTTAGCAATGTCAACAGGAACGGCGATGATTTTTAGCACATTTGACAGGGTACGCTTGAGGCCGACTAAACATCTGACGATCTGACCATTTAAAAAGCCTTGACACATCTTAAAAAATCCGTATTTGTTCACAACTAAACAACTAAACTTAATACAGCATAATTTTATTTGAACAATGCTTGACAAATCAGTGTCCAAGGATTATACTAAATGCAACAAAAGGGCACGGAGATTGCCCTGAAAAATTGAACAGGAGGGTTACCATGAAAAAGATCCTCGCTATCGTTCTGGCTCTGATGCTGGCGCTGACCATGTGCGCGGGCGCCGTCGCGGAGACCGAGAACCCTGTCGCCGGCAAGAAGGTCGCTTACGTGATGCTGCTGCCTTCCGCCACCATCTTCCAGATGTGGAAGGATTCCTGCGCCGACCTGTGCAAGGCGCTGGACGTCGATTTCGACTTTTTCTTCTGCAATGGCGATTTCAACGCCTGGATGGACACCATCAACAGCTGCGCAGCCGCAGGGTATGACGGCCTGCTCATCTCCCACGGCAATCAGGACGGCTCTTATGTCTTCCTGAAGGAAGTGGCTGAGAAGTATCCGGAAATGAAGATCGTGTGCTTCGATACCCAGTTCTACACGGACGGCGAATACCAGAAGATCCCGGGCATCACGCAGATGTTCCAGCAGGATAAGAGTCTGGTCACCGTTCTGCTCGACGACATGATCGCCAAGTTCGGCGAGGGTGCCCGCCTGATTAAGGTCTGGCGCGGCCCCAACTACAACAGCCCGTTTGACCGCCGCGAGGTCGGCTGGCAGGAATACGAGGCTGCCGGCAAGATCAAGACCGTCGGCGAAATCCAGCCGCTGCAGGACAGCGTTGACTCCGCCAACGCCGTGACCGCCGCGTATCTGCAATCCATCAACCGTGAAGATGTGGACGGCGTCATCGCTTACTACGATCTCTACGGCCAGGGCGTTTACAAGGCGATCGAAGAGAACGCCATGTTCAACGGCACCGAGGGCGCCGCGCTGCCGATGGGCTCCGTCGACATCGATCAGGTCGACGTGACCAACATGCAGAACCGCCCCGACCTGTGGGCCGCGGCCGGCACCACCGACTGGACCATGAACGGCGAAATCGGCATGCGTATCCTCATGCTCGAAATGGCCGGCGAATATGATAAGATCTATGATCCTGCCACCAAGACCTACGGCGTGGACGTGGTCGAAGTTCCGGGCACTGCCATCAAGGCTGAGGCGCTGCGCGAAGATCACACCGTCGAGAATCTGGCCGACGTGGCCGGCGAGACCTACGGCAACCTCGGCTATCTGTCCGTGGCTGACTGGATGCCCGCCGAACTGATTCACTAAGTTCCGGTAAGCACGTCAAAAAACCATTCTGAGCAATGTTTCTTGACAAAGAAGCGTCGGAGTCTTTGCTCCGGCGCTTCTTCTTCGAAAAGAACCCCTGAAAAATCTTCGAACCCGTCTTTTGAAATCGATCTTTTGAAATCAATCTTCGAAAAGAAACTGCCTCGGGCAGAAATAGAGAAGAGGGAAATCCATGGACAAGCTGACTCTTGGAACCCGGAATGTTTCCATCGAATTTCCCGGTGTGAAGGCGTTGACCGATGTAAACTTCGAAGTCAGCACCGGCGAAATCCGGGCGCTCGTGGGCGCGAACGGAGCGGGCAAATCCACTCTGATGAAGGTCTTTGCGGGCGCAAACCCCGACTATACCGGCGAGGTCTATCTCAACGACAAGGTTGTGGAGCTGCGAACGCCCATGGCCGCGAAAAAGCTGGGCATCCAGATCGTGTATCAGGAAGTGGATATGGCGCTGGTGCCGACGCTCTCCGTCGCCGAAAACGTGATGCTCAACGATATGGTCATGTCCGCAAAGGGCAAGCCCCTGATGAACTGGGCTCAACTGCGCACCGACGCCAAACGGGTGCTGGAGAAGCTCCATATCGACGTCAACGTTCGCACGCTGGTGCAGGACCTCTCCCTCGCGCAGAAGCAGATGGTTCTCATCGCCCGCGCCATAGCCAACGAATGTAATTTCCTGATTTTGGACGAGCCGACCGCGCCCCTGAGCGACACGGAAACCGCGGAGCTCTTCCGGCTGGTCAAGCACCTTCAGGAAACCGAGAATATCGCCATCATCTTCATTTCCCACCGAATCCATGAAATTCTCCAAATCTGCGAGAAATATACCGTCATGCGCAACGGCGTGATCGTGGATACCTCCCCGGTGACCAAAGAGACCACCTCGCGTGAAATCGTCGAAAAAATGCTGGGACGCACCTTTGAAGAGCAATTCCACAAAGAAAAGGTGCAGATCGGCGAAAAGGTCTTTGAGGTCAAGAACCTCTGCGGCGCAGACGGCAAGGTCGAAGACGTATCCTTCTATGTGCGCAAGGGCGAGATTGTCGGCATCGCTGGTTTGGTCGGCGCAGGCAAATCCGAGCTGTGCAAAACCATCTTCGGCGCGTACGAGCGCACCTCTGGCAGCGTGCTGCTGGGCGGTCGCGAGCTGAAGATCAACAACCCCTCTCAGGCGGTGAAAAACGGAATCGCGCTGGTTCCTGAAGAGCGCCGCAAAGAGGGCGTGCTGGTCAACGAAAACGTCACCCTCAACCTGTCTGCTGCTGCACTGAGCAAGTTCTGCAACGGCTCTTTCGTCAGCAAAGCCAAAACGGAAAAGAACGCGCATGAATACGTGGAGGGGCTGGATATCAAAACGCCTTCCATCAAGCAGCATGTCAAAAATCTTTCCGGCGGCAATCAGCAGAAGGTCGCCGTAGGCAAATGGCTGGCGGCAGACTGCGACGTTTACATCTTCGACGAGCCCACCAAGGGCGTTGACGTGGGCGCCAAGCAGGATATCTTCCGCCTGATTAACGACATTACCCTGCGCGGCAACAGCGTAATTTACGCATCCTGCGAAAACGCCGAGCTGCTTTCCATCACCGACCGCATCTACGTGCTCTTTGACGGGCGCGTGATGGCCGAATTGGAGACAGCCAAGACCGACGAGGATGAAATCATGCATTACGCTGTCGGCAGCACAACCAAGTACGCCCGCTAAGGGCGATCACAGGAGGGTGTTACTATGCAAACGACCCCAAAACCGATCTCGACGAAATCCCCGCGGAAGACCAAGAACGCCGCGCGCTTCTTGCTGGATTGGGCAGCCGTCATCGCGCTGGCGCTGTGCTTCATCGTCTTCACGCTCATCAAGGGCAACCGCTTCATGTCGTTCAACAACATGATCAACATCCTGCGCGCCATGTCCATCACCACCGTGTTCGCCATCGCCGCTACGGTTACCATGGCGCCGGACGGCTTTGATATGTCTGCCTGTACGCTGGCAAGCTGCTCGGCCTATGTGTTCGTGAGCATGTATCTGTGGTACGGCCTGCCGCTGTTCGCGTGCGTGCTGATTACCATCGCCGTGACGCTGGTCATGTACCAGCTGACCATGTTCCTCATTCTCGTCTGCAAGATTCCGGATATGCTGGCGACCTGCGCGCTGATGTTCGTGCATCAGGGTCTGGGGCAGTGGTATATCGGCGGCGGCGCGGTTTCCACCGGCATGCGCACGCCCGCAGGCGCACAGCCCGCGCGCATCAAGCTGGAGCCCTCTTTCAGCGCCATCGGCAAAGAGCCTTGGCTGATCATCATCATGCTGGTCTGTGTGCTCATCGCGCACATCTTCCTCGAGTATACTAAACACGGCCGCTTCATCTACGCCATGGGCGGCAACAAGCAGGCGGCCAAGCTGAGCGGCATCAACGTCAAGGCTTACCGCTATCTGGCCGGCATGATTACCGCGGTGTTCGTCGCCATCGGCGGCATCCTCGTTGCCTCCCGCGGCAGCTCCGCGCAGGTCATGTGCTGCGATAACTACCTGATGCAGTCGTTGGCAGCCGTGTTCGTCGGCCGCTCGGTCGGCGGCGCGGAAAGACCCAACGCGCTGGGCACCCTGATCGGCGCGATGATGGTTTCCACGCTGGAAAACGGCCTGACCATCTGCGCGGTACCGTTCTATGTGCTGCCCGCCGTCAAGGGCGCGGTGCTCGCGCTGGCGCTGGTTGCAGCCTACGCCACCAAGAAGGAACAGTGATGGACGGCTTGAACCGTTATCACCGGTTCGAGATGATCCAGCTGCTGTTTCAAACAGAACAGACACAGGACCGGAACGGGAAGTAAAGCCCGGACTGGTTCTGTTTCATCTATGCCGCAAACCCCAGATCGCATCTGCCACAGAGAACCCTGTCACAATTCCGGTCACTATATATTCAGGAGGAATGCCTGCATGAAGATTCTCAACTACGGTTCCATGAATATAGACAACGTCTATCAGGTTGAGCACATGATTCGTCCGGGCGAAACGCAAATGGCAATCGCCAAGAACGTGTTCGCCGGTGGAAAAGGGCTCAACCAGTCCATCGCCATCGCCAAAGCGGGCGGCACGGTGTATCACGCCGGCGTAGTCGGTGAAGACGGCGCCATCCTGATGGATACGCTGGCAAAGCACGGCGTGGATACGCGCTATGTTAAGCACGCAGCCGGTCCTTCCGGGCACACCGTCATTCAGGTAGACTCAAGCGGACAAAACAGCATCATCGTCTTTGCCGGAGAAAACATGCGCGTTCTGGATGAAGATATTGAGCGTGTGCTTTCCGAATTCAATAAAGGCGATTTGCTCATCCTGCAAAATGAGCTGGATCATTCGCCTGCCATCATGCGCATGGCTTCCGAGCGCGGCATGACAATCATCTTCAACCCCTCTCCCGTAAACAGTACGCTGAACAGCTATCCGCTCGCATGCGTCGATTGGTTTCTGCTCAACGAAATCGAGGGCAAAGCACTCACACAGGAGACCGAACCCAAGCGGATTCTCGCAGTGCTGAAGGCACTTTATCCCAACGCAGGCATCGTGCTGACGCTGGGTGAAGACGGCGCATACTGCATGCGCGGAGACGAGATTCTCTATCAACCCGCCTTTCCGGTTCAGCCGGTCGATACCACCGCCGCAGGCGATACCTTTACGGGTTATTTCGTCACAGGGCTTTCCCACGACGAAGATTTATCCAAGGTGATGGAGCGAGCCGCCAAGGCTGCCGCTATCGCTGTAAGCCGCGCCGGCGCCGCAGAGAGCATTCCCTACGCTAATGAGGTGTAACCCCCCAAAGGCTTCAAGCGCCGTCTCATGCGACGAATTTGCGTCATTCCCTATGCATCAAAAAGGCTCAGCTAACGCTGGGTTCAGCTTGTTGACATAAGCAAGCTTGGCTTGAATAGCGAAAAGAAAATGAGCAAATCTGAAATTTTGTACAAATTCGTATAACGGGCGCGCAATGTGTATAAAGACGCGGTTGTCTTGCTGAGTTATCTTGAAAATCCTTTGGAGAGGCCAGGGCACTTCGAGTATTTATATCGGCTCATACAGAGCTTACCTCACTGGAAATTCTCAATATCTACGCAAAACGCTGGAATATTGAAGTATTCTTCCGAAACTGTAAGCAGAAGCTCGCCTTCGACAAGTGCCAGCTTCGCAAAAAACAGGGCATTACGAGGATGTGGCTCATTTTTTCGTTTATCTACTTTCTGTGCTGCACCGTTTCCAGATGTGTCGGCTCATTCGATGAAGGATACAATTATTTCAGAAATTGTGTTTTACAAGAGATTTTTGCTCAAAATGCTTTCTCGATGTAAATAGGGGCATTTGTGCACTTTTCGGGATTTGCTCATTTATAGCATGAAGCGGAGCTACCGTTTGGTCGATGACCCAAGAGAAAATATGTAAACCATGTGCTTGCACGAAGTGTAAACCATGTTGCTCTTGACAAGTTTTACCCCCCCCTTACTATTAGCGAGAACCCCGCTTTTGTTTTCTCATATTGTATCAACCTCGGTGGGATTAGCCAAGAAAGAGACTTTGAGAAATCAGAGTCTCTTTTGTTATGCAAGGGAAATAGGACGAGAAGGGATTTGAACCGACCGGGGGTGAATAAGGCCGCAGCGCGGCCTTACAGACTGTAGACAAAAAGCTATTCTCCCCCCGAAGGGGGAGAATAGCCCTTTCCGCAAATGAAAGAATAGCTGAATTTCTTGATTTTGCTATTCAAGCCAGGTTTGCTTAGGGCCGGTCGGACCGACGAGCGGCGAGCGCGGTCACGGATGCGCCTGCCGATGGGACGAAAGCGGCTTCGCCATCGCCCGCCCGCCCAGCTCGACGAGCAGCTTGGGGAAGCCCATGCCGATGAGAATCCCCAACGCAATCGCGCCCGCGAGGGCGAGCGTCTGCATGCCGCGCAGGGTGAACGCCTCCATGTTGCGGGAGACGAGCGCATACGCCGTGTGATAGATGCCCGCGCCGGGGACGAGCGGGAAGATGCCCGTGACGATGAACACGGTGGAGGGCATTTTTAGCGCGATGGACAGCATGCGCGAGAGCAGCGTCAGCACGATGGCGGCCAGCGTCGTCGCCAGAAACAGCCCCATCGGCGCGGCGAGCAGATAGCAGCCCCAGGCGACCGCGCCGCAGACGGCGCAGGCGAGGTAGCTCCTGCGCGGTGCATGAAAGAGAATGGCGAACGAGAACACGCCGAGGAACGCGGAGAGAACCTGACCCATCATAGCGCAATGCCTCCCATAAAGCCCAGCAGCATCGCGCCGCCGCATACGCCCAGCGCGATGCACACGGCGGTCAGAACGGCGCTGATGCAGTGAATCACGCCGGAGAGATAGTCGCCGTTGAAAAACTCGCGGATGGACGTGGTGAACGTCACGCCCGGCACCATCGGCACAATGCCGCCGATGACGACCCACGACGCATTGAGCGCCGGGAAACACGCCGCCAGAAGCCCGCTGAGCAGCGTGACCAGCACGCTGCCCCAGATATACGGCATGAAGGCGGAATGCCGCTTTTGGGCGGCGAACAGATAGATTTGCAGCAGGAGCCCGATGGGGAACGCCGCGACGCTGTCCAGCAGCGCCCCGCCGAACAGATAGCAGAAGCTCGCCGCGCCCAGCGCGCAGGCGAAGATGTGCGTGGTCGGCCTTTCGGGGGTGAGCGTTTCAACGCGGGTCAGCGCGGCCTCGGCCTCGTCCATCGACCACTTGCCCGCGCAGATTTCGCGGGAGACGGCGTTCACCGCGTCGATGCGGCTCAGGTTCACGCCGCCCAGCGGCACATGGCGCACGAGGCTCAGCGCGTGGTCTGTGCCCTCGCCCTCGGTGGCGAAAATGCCGTTGGAGATGACGTAGACGTTGTGATCCGTCACGCCGTAGGCGCAGAGGATTCGGATCATCGTCTCCTGCACGCGGAAGATTTCGGCGCCGTTTTTGAGCAGGATGCAGCCGGCGTGACCGGCCAGCTCCAGCGCCTTGCGATGCTTATCCATAAAGGCCTCCCGAAAATGGTATGAGACGATTATAGCATAAAGAAAAAGCACGGGGAAGAAAATCCTCATGCTTTTTTGATTTCAGTTACTGCGCGAACTGGCTTTGGTAGAGCGTCGCGTAGAAGCCGCCCCTGGCGAGCAGCGATTCGTGATTGCCCTGCTCGATCACGTGGCCGTCCTTCATAACCAGAATCACATCCGCGCTCTGGATGGTGGACAGGCGGTGCGCGACGATGAAGCTCGTGCGCCCCTGCATCATCCGCGCGAAGGCTTCCTGAATTTTCAGCTCGGTGCGCGTGTCGATGGAGGACGTCGCTTCGTCAAGAATCAGCATCGGGGGCAGGCAGAGCATCACGCGGGCGATGCACAGGAGCTGCTTCTGCCCCTGCGAGAGCTGGCCGCCCGATTCGCTGATGACCGTGTTGTAGCCGTCCGGCAGGCGCTTGATGAAGCTGTGCGCGTGGCTGGCCTTGGCGGCGGCGATGATTTCCTCATCCGTCGCGTCCGGCTTGCCCATGGCGATGTTCTCGCGGATGGTTCCGGCGGAGAGCCACGTATCCTGCAAAACCATGCCGATGTTTTCGCGCAGGCTGCGGCGCGTCAGGCGGCGCGTTTCGTGGCCGTCCACGCGGATTTCACCGGAATCCACGTCATAAAAGCGCATCAGCAGGTTGATCATCGTCGTCTTGCCGCAGCCGGTCGGGCCGACGATGGCGACGCGCTGGCCGGGCTGAACGTGCAGCGTGAAATCCTCGATCAGCTTACGATCCGGGGCGTAGGAGAAATACACGTGGTCGATGGACACCGCGCCGTCGGGGCGGTCGATCTGCTCCGCGTCCGCCGGGTCGGGCGTCTGCGCGGGCTCGTCGATCAATTCAAAGACGCGCCCCGCGCAGGCCAGCGCGTTTTGCAGCTCCGTCACCACGCCGGAGATTTCGTTGAACGGCTTGGTGTACTGGTTGGCGTAGGAGAGGAAGCTCGACAGTCCGCCGATGGTCAGGCGGCCGTTGACGGCGGCCAGCGCGCCCGCAAAGCCGACCGCCGCGTACACCAGCGAATTGACGAAGCGCGTGCAGGGGTTGGTCAGGGAGGAGAAGAACGTCGCCTTGAGCGAGCAGTCGCGCAGGCGCTCGTTCACCTCGTCGAACGCGGCAAGGGTCTGTGCCTCGTGCCCGAAGGCCTGAACGAGTTTCTGCTCGCCGATGGCCTCGTCGATGAGCGCGGTCTGCTCGCCGCGCGTCACGGATTGCAGGCGGAACATCGCATACGTCCGCTTGGCGATGAAGTTGGCGACCAGCAGCGAGAGCGGCGTGATGAGCACGACCAGCAGCGTGATCGGCGCGCTTAACGTCAGCATGAAGCCCAGCGTGCCCAGAATCGTCATTACGCCGGAAAAGAGCTGGGTGAAGCCCATCAGCAGGCCGTCCGCGAACGTGTCCACATCGGCGATCATGCGGCTGACGGTGTCGCCGGTCGGGTGCGCGTCGAGATAGGAAAGCGGCAGGTTCTGGATGTGCGCGAAAGCGTCGCGGCGGATGTCGCGCACGGTGTCGTAGGTGATGCGGTTATGCAGCGCGTTCATCAGCCACTGCGCCGCCGCCGTGACGACGATGCAGACGGCGATGGTCAGCAGAATCGGCTTCAGCGCGGCGAAATCCACCGCGTTCGGGCCGACGATGCAATCCACCGCGCGGCCGACGAGAATCGGCACATACAGCGTCAGCGCGACGCTGATCAGGCACAGCGCCAGCGAGAGCACGACCAGCGAAACATGCGGGCCGATGTAGCGGAGCACGCGGCGCATGACCGCGCCCTGCGAGGCGATGGAGGGTTTTTTCTTGTCGTTGGCCATTTAATGTCCCTCCTTCTTGAACTGGGAGGCATAGATCTCCTGATAGACCGGGCAGGCGGCGAGCAGCTCGTCGTGCGTGCCTATGCCCGCAACGCGGCCGTCGTCCAGCACGATGATCCGGTCGGCGAAGCGCACGGAGGCCGCGCGCTGGGAGACGATGAACGTCGTCGGCGGGTTTTCCATCTGGCGGATGGCGCGGCGCAGGTTGGCATCCGTCGCGTAATCCAGCGCGGAGG
>ERZ857827.596-NODE-596-length-49087-cov-53.870860_pt1 | contig 49087 bp, 46 predicted proteins | sample MGYA00519761_ERZ857827 | MGnify/ENA primary metagenome ERZ857827 (study PRJEB31778, sample SAMEA3449370) | human gut metagenome | biome: human gut; feature: human-associated habitat; material: faeces | place: United Kingdom | collected 2010/2012 ... | reverse complement strand
CCGGCGGCAGGGCGGCGTGGGACACCCCGCAGCGCTCCAGCCGCCCGATCCAGCGCCGCAGACGCCGCCCGGGAAACAGGCCCCCGTCCAGGTCTCCCTCCAGGGCCCAGTAGGTCATACCGGCGGCAGCGCGGCGCTCCAGCACCGGGCGTCCGGCGGTCAGATGCACATATCCCAGCATAAAAAAATCCCCTCCCGCCTTATTGTATGAGGCGGGAGGGGAAATCATGTGCTTTTTTTACCAGCCGTAACGGATGTAGCCGGGGAGGTAGGGCAGGGGGTTGATAGCGGTACCGTTGACGCCGCCGATGCGGATCTCATAGTGCAGGTGGGGGCCGGTGGAAACGCCGGTGGAGCCTATCTTTCCGATGACCTGACCCTGGGCCACCCGCTGGCCTGCCACGGCGATGACCCGGCTCATGTGGCCGTACACTGTGCTGGTGCCGTCGTCATGCTGAATCTTCACGCAATAGCCCAGGCCATAGTTCCAGCCTTCGTTGGCCAGCATGACGGTGCCTGCCTTGGTGGCGTAAATGTCGGAGCCCCAGGAGGCGCCGATGTCCACACCCAGATGATAGGTGCTGGCGCCGGGGCACGGTGCGTCACGGCCGCCGTAGCCGCCGGTGATCAGGCGGCAGGCGGTGGGCCAGATGAAGCCGCCCACGGCGGTCTGGTTGTTGCGGTTGGCCTCCTCGGACTTGCGGATTTCCTCCTGAAGCTCCTTCTCCCGGGCGGCCTGCTGGTTCAGCAGCGCCTGCTGGCCTGCCTCGCTGGCGGCATACTCCTCAAACACCCGGGTAGCCTCGGCCACCTGGGCGTCCAGCTCTGTCTTGCTGGCGGTAAGCTCCGCCTGCTGCTGCTCCAGGTCCGCCTTATCCTGGGCCAGCTGCTGGCGCAGGGCCCGCAGCTGGTCGATGACGCTCTGGTCGTGCTCCACGATCTCGTTGATGAAGTCCATGCGGCTGAGGAGGTCGGCAAAGCCGGTGGCCTTGAACAGCACGGACCAGTAGGACACGGTGCCCCGCTCCTCCTCCTGCCGCACCTGGCGGCAGAACAGCTGATACTGCTGCTCCTCCTGTGCCTCGTTTTCGGTGATGCGGTCCTGGGTGTCCTTAATCTGCAGCTGCAGCAGGTCAATCTGCTGGGCGATGACGGCGGCCTGCTGGTCCAGCAGCTCCTTCTGCTCCAGGGCCTTGGCCTTGTCGGACTTGATCTGGTCCAGCTGCTGCTGAATCTCCTGCTTTTTGGCACGGGTCTCGGCCAGCTGCTCGTTCAGGGTGGCGCCATAGGCGGTGTTCACCGGCGCCAGGGTCACGCACAGGACGGCCATCATGGCCACGGCGCACACCAGGGCGGTCAGGCGTTTGATTTTCTGTTTCATGACGGTCTCCTCTCTTGTTATACCCGCAGGAATTTTCGGATGGCGGTGAGGCTGCCGCCCACGCCCACCAGGATGCCCACCCCGGCGAACACCGCCGCCACAGGCCCCCAGATCTGGCGGAAGTCCACCACCCGCAGCAGCTGCATGGTGTCGGAATTGGCGATGCCCCGGGTCACGGCGGCATACAGCAGCCACTGCAGGCTGAAGCCCACGGCCGCGCCAATGAGGCCCAGCAGCAGGCCCTCATACACGAACGGCCAGCGGATGAAGCCATCGGTAGCCCCCACCATTTTCATGATGGCGATCTCGTCCCGCCGGTCGAAGGTGGTGAGCTTGATGGTGTTGGAAATGATGAACACGGAGATGATCAGCAGAATGGCGATCAGGGCGATGCTGATGACGCTGGCGATGTTGCGGACGGTGATGAAGCCGTTGGAGATGTCCTGGTCCGCCCGGACCTTGGCGATGCCCTCCACGCTCTCCAGGCTCTGCACCACCTGGTCCATGAGCTTCAGGTCCGTCAGGTGCATCACATAGCGGTGGCGGAAGATGGTGGGGTCCAGGTCGCTGTACAGGTCGTCCTCGTTATACTGGGCCACATATTCGTCCCGGGCCTCCTGCCGGGAGACGAAGGTGCAGTCCGCCACGCCGGAGATGCCCGACAGTTGGGACTGGAGGCCCTGGGCCTCCTCATCCGTGAGGCTCTCGTCCACGAAGGCCACCACGGCGTTCTCCTTCTGCAGGTCCTGCAGGTTGATGTTGGCGTTGTAGGCCACCAGCGAGAAGGTGCCCATAATCAGCAGGCACGCCACGGTGACGCCGATGGCGGCAAAGGACATGAACCCGTGGGACAGCATATTGCCCACGCCCTCCCGGAAGAAATAACGGAAATTACGCATGGGCGGCCACCTCGTATCTGCCCACGCCGGTGGCGGCTACCACGCCGTGGTCGATCATAATGACCCGCTTGTCAAAATGATTCACCAGGCTCTTTTCGTGGGTCACCACCACCACGGTGGTACCCAGGGCGTTGATGCGCTCCAGCAGGGTCATGATCTCCAGAGAGCGGGCGGGGTCCAGGTTGCCGGTGGGCTCGTCGGCCACGATGGTGCTGGGATTGTTCACCAGGGCCCGGGCGATGGCCACTCTCTGCTGCTCGCCGCCGGACAGCTCATCAGGGAACCGGCGGCCCTTGCCGTCCAGTCCCACCAGGCCCAGCACATAGGGGATGCGGCTTTTGATCTCCCTGGCGGAGGCCCCTACCGCCCGCATGGCCAGGCTCAGATTGTCGTACACGGTTTTGTTGCCGATCAGGCGGAAATCCTGGAAGATCACCCCCACGGTGCGGCGCATCAGAGGAATCTGACGCCGGGTGATGTTGCTCATGGAGAAGCCGTTGATCATCACCCGGCCCCGGGAGGGCACCAGCTCGCCGGTCAGCAGCTTGATGATGGTGGACTTTCCGCTGCCGGAGGGGCCCACCAGGAACACGAATTCTCCGTCCTGAATCTCAAAAGAAATGCCATTTAACGCATGGGTGCCATTTTCGTATGTTTTTTCAACATTTGTCATTCTGATCATGGGATAATACCTCGATGTATGCACACACGACGCCCTTTGACAGGCGTCGTCATTCGGCCTTTTTTTACTTCACGGAAACATTATAAACAAAAAGTTACAAAATGGCAACAAAAAAAATATTAAATCTTTGTGAATGCAGGCGGTAAAATATGGAAAATCTGCCAGTGCCCGGCCCGCGAAAAAGGACCCCCGGCGGGAGGTCCCTGGTGGTACGCCCGAGGGGACTTGAACCCCTACCCTTGCGGAATGGAACCTAAATCCATCGTGTCTGCCAATTCCACCACGGGCGCATATGCGGGGCATCCGCCGGGAGACAGGCTCCGCAGACGGCCCGGATTTTTACTTTGAAAATCGGGACAGGTCAAAGGTGTATACGTCGTCCTCCCCGCAGTATCCGCACACGCCCATGCGCGGGGAGTTCACCACCGGAAGCACCGTGTCGTGGGGATGCCTGTCCATGCAGTCCTCGCAGAAATACGGGTATTCCTCCTTCCATTCGCACTCGCAGCAGACCCAGTCCGCGTCCTTTCCGCATCTTCCGCAGGGGATATGCGGCGGCGTGTTCCGGCCCAGAAGCCGCACCAGACTCCTCTGCTTCGGGCGGGTGTCCACCCCCGACACGGTAATCCGCAGCTCCGTGGTGGAGCCAAAGTCATACTCATAGCGGAGCGTGCTGCCCTGCCGCAGTTCGCCGATCTTCGTGCTTTTGGAAACTTGTGTATATTTCCCCGTGAAAAAGGCACTCTCGTGCCCGCAGCACTCCAGCCAGATGTTCCGCAGGAACCGGTCCAGAGCTTTCAACGCAGCACTCGCCGGCATATCCAGATACAGCCAATAGACCTTCTGATCCACGCTCTCCACCTTCAGGAGGATGCACTCCTGCCCGTCGGCAGCGGAGCCGTGCCTGGTCTCCAGATGCTTTCTGAATGCCTGCTTGGAGATCTCTGCGCCGCAGAGATAGCAGTTCCCTTTGGTCATATACTCGATCATGGCCGTTCCTCCGATCTCCGGTCCGCTCTGCCCGCTTGTGCTACGGACTCATTATACCACACTCCGCCGCGGAAGGCAAGAGGCGGCTGCCGCCCGGCCGGGGATGGGCAGTCCCGGGCCGGGCGGCGCAGGGTCATATGACGTAGTCGTCTCCCTGGGGCAGAGCCATCAGGTCCGCCAGCGTGATGCCGGAGAAATATTCCCGGGTCATCCGGTAATATCCCTCCCACACCGGCAGGGTCCGGCAGCCGGTGGCCCGGGCGCAGGCGTCGGTGCCGTCCTTCAGGCAGCTCACCGGGGCCAGGTCCCCCTCGGAGCGCTGCAGGATGTCCCACAGGGTGTACGCCTCCGGCTCCCGGGTCAGGCGGTATCCGCCCCCGATGCCGTGGACGCTCTCAATGAAACCGGCGGTCTTCAGGGCAGGCATCAGCTTTTCAATGTATTTCAGCGAAATGTCCTGCCGTGCCGCCACCTCCTTCATGGGGATGAAGCCGCCGTTGCGATGTTCCGCCAGGTCCAGGAGGATCCGGATGGAATACCGCCCTTTTGTCGAGATCATGCTACCTGCCTCCTTCATGTCCTCCCATTATACCCCCAGATATGTAGGTAATGCAAATTTTTATGAGATTTTTCTGCATTTTTGTGCATATTATACAGGTTGTGTCTGCAAATTTGCCAATTCTTGTCCCAGGCGGGGCGGTCTTTTCTCCCGGGGCCCAAATTTCCTGTTGCCAACCGGGGAAAAATGTGATAGGATACCCTCATGACGACTCCTCCGCCGCCAGCTGCGGAGCCGGTCTCGCGCAATGGATACCCACGAATCATGTCAGGCGGGGAACCGAGCAGCATTAAGAGGGATCATCCATGTGCCGCGAGTCCACCGGCCCCGTGGCTGGTAGCGGAGGAGTTTATTCTGTTCTGATTTTTCGGCCGAAGGGAGGGCTGGTTCATGTATCAGGCACTGTATCGGAAATGGCGGCCCAAAACCTTTTCCCAGGTGGTGGGCCAGGACCACATCACCGGCACCCTCCAGCGGCAGGTGGCCGAGGGCCGCACGGCCCACGCCTATCTGTTCACCGGCACCCGGGGCACCGGCAAAACCACCTGCGCCCGGATTCTGGCCAAGGCCGTCAACTGCCTGCACCCGGAGGACGGGGCCCCCTGCAACCGGTGCGAGGCCTGCCAGGGCATCGACAGCGGTTCCCTGCTGGACGTGACGGAGCTGGACGCCGCCAGCAACAGCCGGGTGGACGACATCCGGGAGCTGCTCAGCGAGTCGGTATACACCCCCACGGTGCTGAAAAAGCGGGTCTATATCATCGACGAGGTCCACATGCTGTCCACCCAGGCCTTCAATGCCCTGCTGAAAACCATTGAGGAGCCGCCGGAGCACCTGATGTTCATCCTGGCCACCACGGAGCTGCACAAGGTCCCGGCCACCATTCTCTCCCGGTGCCAGCGCTTCACCTTCAAGCGCATTCTGCCCCGGGATATGGAAAAGCACCTGCTGGAAATCGCCCGGGCCGAGCAGATCGACCTGACTCCCGACGGGGCGGAGATTCTGGCCCGGATGGCCAACGGCGCCCTGCGGGACGCCCTGAGCCTGCTGGATCAGTGCCGGGTGGCCCAGGGCCAGCTGGACAGCCGGGCGGTGCTGGATATTCTGGGCCTGGCCGGCAGCGTCCAGACGGTGGAGCTGATGGACTGCATCCTGCGGCGGGACGCCGCCGGGGCCCTGACCCGGCTGGACGGGCTGTACCGGGGCGGCAAGGACGTGGCCGCCATGCTGGGGGAGCTGGGGGACCTGGCCCGGGACATGACCATTCTCAAGGCCGCCCCCGACGGGGCCGCCGCCCTGCTGACGGGCATATACGATACCAAGACCCTGAAGTCCCTTTCCGGCAGCCAGCCCATGCGGCGGTTTCTGTATCTGACGGAGACGCTGCAGTCCTGCTGCGCCGGGCTGGGGGACAGCTTCCAGCCCCGGACGGATGCGGAGCTGTGTCTGCTGCGGCTGTGTGACGAAAGTCTGTCCGGCGACCTGACGGCTTTGAGCCAGCGGATCGACCGTCTGGAAGATCAGGCTGCAAACGGAATACCGGCAAAAGCTGTCCCGCAAACCGCCGGGACGTCCCCCAAAACCGCCCCTTTGTCCCGGGACAACGCCGGGACAAGCCGGGACGTGCCAAGCGATGACCGGCCCCCTATGCCGGAGGAGCCGCCCCTGCCGGAGGAGCCAGGCGGACGGGAGCGGATATACGATATTCCAGATGAGGAACCGCCTGTGGTTCGTCCAGCCGCTAAACCCGCCCGGAAGCCGCCGGCGGCGAAGTCTGCCGCCGTGGTGGGCGACACCGGCAAGTGGGACGCCATGAAGGAGCACTGCAAGGGCCGCCTGGCGGTGAACCACCGGGTGTTTCTGAACATGGTCCAGGGAGCGGTGGACGGCGACTGCCTGACGCTGTACTGCCAGAACGAGTTCGTCCGGGACTCCCTGAACAACAATACGGTGCTGCACGTGCTGCAGGAGGTGGCCTCCGCCGCCGAGGGGCGGACCATCCGGGTGGCGCTGACGGTAGGCGGAGCCACGGCGGGGAAAAAGCCCGCCAAGCCCCGGCCCAAGCCGGAAAAAGTGACAGAAAAAGCGCCGGAGAAGCCCCCGGAGAAAGTCCCGGAGCCGGAGCAGACGCCCCCTTGGGAGGAGCCTCCGGCGGAAAAGGCCCCGGACAAGCTGGACGAGGTGGCCGCCCAGGGCCGCCAGCTGGAAAATTTCAAAATCAAGTGATCGCACGATATCAAATCAGTATTATAAAGGAGATTTCGACCATGGCTAAGGGATACAGCGCCCGCAACGGGTTCGGCGGCAGCGCCGGGATGATGCGCCAGCAGCAGCAGATGCAGCAGAAGCTGGCCAAGATGCAGCAGGAGATGGAAAGCGCCCAGAAGAACGTGGAGGAGAGCAGCTTCACCGCCTCCGTGGGCGGCGGCGCGGTGCAGGCCACCGTGTCCGGCAAGAAGCAGCTGACGGCCCTGGCCATCCAGCCCGATGCCGTGGATCCGGCGGACGTGGAGATGCTGCAGGACCTGGTGATCTCCGCCGTCAACGAGGCTCTGCGCCAGGCGGAGGAGGCCATGGAGTCCGCCATGGGCGCCCTCACCGGCGGGCTGAACATCCCCGGTTTGTTCTGAGTTTTCGTCTGAAGAATAGCAAAAAAGCAGCCGAAGGGAGACGCTCCGTAAGGAAGTTGTCTCCCTTTGGTTTTGTCGTCAGCCGGAATTTGGATTTATAGGAAAAACAATCATATTGAAGGATTACGGTAGGAGCAAAAAATAGTAAATAATGATTTTATTTTCTGTATAATAAGAAATATAATTTTACCAAGAATAATTTTTGTAAGGCAAATAATTCTTTGAAAGGATGAAAGGCTATGCCACAACATGAATTTATTACAAAGCAACTAATAGATAAAGGTTGGTCAGAAGATAGAAAATACTGTGTTACCGACGAGCAAGGAAATAAATTTTTGCTTCGTGTTTCTCCGATTGAACAGTATGACAGGAAGAAAAGCGAATATGAACTTATGAGTCAGGTAGCAGCTCTCGGTGTACCAATGTGCCGCCCCTTAGAGTTCGGCACATTTGATGAAGGAGTTTATTCTATTCAAACTTGGATAGATGGCATTGATGCAGAAGAAAATATACATAATTTAACAAACCAAGAACAGTATTCTTATGGTTTTGAAGCGGGAAAAATACTAAAAGAAATTCATAAAATCCCCGCTCCGAAAGAAATAGAAGATTGGGAAATCTATTTTAATCGTAAAGCAGACCACAAAATCAAGATGTATGAAGAATGTCCTGTCAAGTACGAAAATGGGCAAGCCTTCATTGATTACATTAACGCTCACAGATATTTGCTCAGCGGTCGCCCTCGAACCTATCAGCACGGAGATTACCATATCGGCAATATGATGATAGGGAATGATAAGCGACTCTACATCATTGATTTTAATAGAAATGACTTCGGAGATCCGTGGGAAGAATTTAACCGCATTGTGTGGTGCGCTCAAGCTACCCCTTTGTTTGCAACCGGAATGGTAAACGGATACTTCAGCAATGACGTACCAATTCCGTTTTGGGAGTTGCTCGCACTTTATATTAGCAGTAATACTTTATCTTCTGTGCCTTGGGCAATTCCTTTTGGACAGAGCCAAATTCAAGTAATGATAAATCAAGCAAAAGATGTACTAAGCTGGTATGAGAATATGACGAAATCCATTCCGGCTTGGTACAAAGGAGTTATTATAAATAAATAATACGAAGCATTTGCCGTCGTGTCCACAGGGATAGCAAGCATCGGATTATGACACCACAATCCGCGAAAAAAGCTAAATACAAATCATTGGAGTCCCTTCCTTACGGAGGGTGCCCCAAAGGCTGCTTTTTTGCGTCTCTTGGCTCCCTCTATGGGGGAGCTGTCGGCGCAGCCGACTGAGAGGAAAAACGCGAACAAATCGATCATACCATTCAGAAGCCCCTGCAGGCCCTCTCATACTGATTCTTGATTAAAAAATTTAATCAAGAATCCCGTGCGCTGTGCGCACGCACAGCGTGTGAAAACACGCTGTGACGTCTCATACAAAACCTGACGCACCTTCGGTGCTATAAAAAGCTTTTCAAGCTTTTTAACAGGTTTTGGTATCAGTCACCTTCGGTGACAGCTCTCCCAGAGGGAGAGCCAAGGCCGCAGGGCCCGCTGCCCTCAGCGGGGTGGGGCGGCCTCGTTTTTGGCAAGCAGGACAGCCCCCGGCGAAAGCCGGGGGCTGATTGCAGTCAAATATATTCCTGACAAACGGCGGCCAGGAGGGTCAGGGCGGCCACGGCGGCCCAGAACAGGAGCTTCCTGCGCAGCATCCGCCGGAGCTTCATGGGGCGTTTACTCCGCCAGCTTGCGGCCCATGGCCTGGCAGGCCGCCAGCACATCTTTGTCCGGGGCCTCGCAGCAGGTGATGCTGCCGCACACCCGGTTGATGCCCGCGTCGTCGCAGTCCTTCTCCCAGCTGCGCATCCACTCGCCGTCGCCCCAGCCGAAGGAGCCGAACAGGCCCACGGCCTTGCCGCCCATTGGTAAACTCAAATTTCTTGACTTTTCACACATCATTGTATAACCTACAGTGCTGACGGCCACGGCATCACCGCCACCGATACCGCCGCCACCAGCGACGACCAGATCATCACCTTCATCAACGGCAATCCCGATGTGGTGGACCTGACCAACCCGGTGATCCGCGCCACCTCCAACCGCACCGAGACGCCTGCCGCCTGCACCGAGGACGGCTATACCGGTGACGAGGCCAACCTGGGCCTGTGGCTGTCTCTGGCGGCCGCCATGCTCCTGGCCGGCGCTGCCTGGGTCACCCTGGGCAAAAAGCGCCGCGCATATGCGCACACTACGCCCGTTGTCATAACGGCATACATAACCGGCACCCCCTGCGCAGGTCAAGCCTGTGCAGGGGGTGCCGTTGTTCTGCCCGGGAATGAGTGGGCAGAAGCCGATGAGGCGGCGGTGGAGTTTTATGCCTCCATGTGCTTTCCCAGGAAGGCGGACACGGTCTGGGCCAGCTTATACTCCCCCTCACCGGGGATCTGGCCCTCCGCCGACAGGAACAGCACCAGGCCCAGCACGTCCCCCTCGCAGAGAATGGGCGCGGCCACGGCGGCGGTGTAGCGGTCGTTTCCGTCGGTGACGGGCAGGGGCTGGTCCGCGCCCTGGCAGCAGTAGATGCGGCGCTCCTCCATGACCCGGGACAGGGCTTCGGACAGGGACTTGCCCAGCAGCTCCCGCTTTCCGGCGCCGGTGATGGCGATCACGGCGTCCCGGTCGGTGACGGCGGCGGTGAAGCCGCTGGTGCGGTTGAGGGCGTCGCAGAACTGCGCCGCAAAGTCCTCCAGTCCCCCCAGGAGGGAATACTTCTTGAATATGACCTCCCCCTCCCGGGTGGTGTAGATCTCCAGCGGGTCGCCCTCGCGGATGCGCATGGTGCGGCGGATCTCCTTGGGAATGACCACCCGTCCCAGGTCATCGATGCGGCGCACGATTCCGGTTGCTTTCATATGATAACTCCCTTTGTAACTGAATATTGGCAAAGGTAGTATCTGCACTCCCAGGCAGATTATGCGAAGGCGTCAGGTGGGGGTAATCTCGAACGGACGACAGCCAGATTTCAATTTTATCATTATTGTAATGCGGAAGATATACGGCGTATTTGTGGAGCGGGGAGGAATAGTTGGGCCGCGATTTAGAAAGCCAGGCATGGAAATTCAAAAGAAAGTCTGCATCAATGATGAGAGAAACCCTCTTTCGAATAGAATTACAGAAACACTTCGCATTTCAAGCTATTAGTGGGATACAAAATATCCGTACGCCAAATGTGAGATGTTGTCTTGTGACCTAAATTCTTTCAAACGAAATTTACATTTGATGTTTTTCCGTTTTTTTGCTATAATAAAAGAGTAAGCAATAAGAGATGAGCTGCAGCCGGGGGAGGTGATATAATGACTGATATGGAGCAGCTTTTGGCGGTTGCCAAGATGTACTATGAACAGGGGTTGACGCAGCAGGAGATCGCCGAAAAGGTGTTTCTGTCCCGGTCCCACGTCTCCCGCATGCTGAAGGAGGCCCGTGCTCTGGGGATCGTTGAAATCATCATCCGCTCGCCCTTTGAAAACCATGTCAGTTTGGAGATGAGCCTGGCAGAGCGCTTCGGAATGGAGAAGATTCTGGTGGCCTACACTGAAAACACCGGCCCCCGGGAGGAGTTCGACAGCGTGTGCAGCATGGGCGCATCCTATCTCAACAGCATTCTCACCAACCGCAGTGTGCTGGCTGTGTCCAAGGGGAAAACGGTGGCTGCCACCATCGGCGCGCTGAAGCCGTCCAAAACCTTGCCGGATATGCGCTTTGTGCAGCTGGCCGGTTCTATGGAGAGCATCAATCCGGATATCGACGAGATGTTCATTCTGCAGCGGGTGGCCGCCCTGTACGGATGCGACTGCAAGCGCCTGCTGGTGCCGTATCTGCTGGATGATGAGGAGAGCAAGGCCCTGATCTGCCGGCACAGCGCCACCCGCGAGGTGCTGCGCTGCCGCAAGGACGTGAATACCTTCATCAGCGGTGTGGACACCATGCTCTATTGGGCGGAGCGCATGGACGAGAAGGACGTGCATCCCCTGATGAACCAGGGCGCCGTGGGCTGCATGTGGGGCTATTTCTTTGATATCAACGGCAACATTATCGACACGCCCCTGTATAACCGCATGATCATCCCCGATCGCAGCATCTTCCAATCCGCTCAGACCCGGATCTGTATCGCTTCGGACCGGTTCAAGGCCAAAGCCATTCTGGGGGCTCTGCGGGGCGGTATGTGCAATGTGCTGATTACCAATTCCAAAATTGCCAGCCAGATTCTGAATCTGGATGCAGTCTGATATAAGGGAGGACCATATGAGCGTTCTGTCTCTGGATGCCAGCCAAAGCGTGAAACTCACTCTGATGAAGGATTTCTCCTATTGCCTGGTTCGTTCCGACAAGCTGGGCCGACGCCGGGATGTGCTGGTGGTGTTCAATGACCAGCCGGAAGGATATGTCCTGTCCTACGGTGATTGGCTGCACTTTATCAATCAGGTATCCGGCCGCCGCATTCTGTTCGGCTTTTACCGCCGGATGCGGAAGTATTTTTCCGGACGCACCCGGGAGGAATTTCAGCAGGAGCTGTCCCGCCGGGGCATTGCCTTCCGCCGGGAATGTCCGCCGGCGACCAATTGAATCACAAACAGCAGGAGCCCCTCCGGATGGAGAAGCTCCTGCTGTTTGTGTTTTGTATGTCCCGTAATTTCCTTTTGTTCCGATGAGGCCTGCGATTCAAAGAGTGGAGGCGTCGATGGCGGACAGAGCCCGCCGCAGCTCCAGCACCTTCCCGGGAACCACAGACAGCTCCCGCACACCGGCCTTGATATAGAAGGGAAGCAGCGCCTCGTTTCCGGCGGACTCTCCGCAGATGCCGCACCAGATCCCCCGGGCCGCGGCGGCCTGGGCGGTGTTCTGGATCAGACGCAGCACCGCCGGGTGAGAGGAGTCGAACAGACCGGCAACCTTATCGTTGAGCCGGTCCGCCGCCAGCGTGTACTGGGTCAGATCATTGGTCCCGATGGAGAAGAAATCCACCTCCTGGGCAAACTGGTCGGCCAGGATGGCGGCGGAGGGAACCTCCACCATCATGCCCACCTCGATGTCCCGGGCCAGGGGAACCTGCTCTGCCTCCAGCTCCCGGCGGCACTCCGCCAGCAGGGCCTTGGCCCGGCGAAGCTGGTCCAGGTCCCCGATCATGGGGAACATAATGGCCAGGCGGCCATAGTGCGATGCCCGCAGCAGGGCCCGCAGCTGGGTGCGGAACATGTCCCGGTGATCCAGGCACATGCGCACCGCCCGCCAGCCCATGGCGGGGTTTTCCTCCGGCGGCAGCGGCAGCCAGGGCGGCACCTTATCGGCGCCGATATCCAGTGTCCGCACCACCACGCGCTTGCCCTCCAGCTTTTCCAGCACCGCCCGATAGGCCGCAAACTGCGTGTCCTCGTCCGGTGCGCTGTCGGCATTCATATAGAGGAACTCGCTGCGCATCAGCCCCACGCCGTCAGCGCGCACCGCCGCGGCGTTGTCCGCGTCCGTGACATAGGCAATGTTGGCGCAGATCTCCAGCTCCAGGCCGTCCTTGGTGCGGCTGGGGAGGTCGCGATACACCTGCAGGTCCGTCTGCTCCCGGAGATAGGCCTGACGCCGGGCCGAATAATCCGCCAGGGTCTGCTCGTCCGCGTCCAGGATCACCAGCCCCTGGGAGCCGTCCACCACGATGGTCCCGGAGGCGGCGGAGAGAGCCTCCACCAGTCCGCCGACGCCCACCACAGCGGGGATTCCCATGGTGCGGGCCAGAATGGCAGAGTGCAAAACGTGGGAGCCCAGCTCCGTGACGAACGCCATGACATGCTCCCGCTCCAGCTGCATGGTGTCGCTGGGGAACAGGTCATGGGCACACACCACGGAGGACTCCTCCAGGGCCTGGCTCTGCCCGCCGGTCAGCACCTGCAGCAACCGCTGGGTGATGTCCCGGATATCGGCGCTGCGGGCCCGCATGACCTCATCGTCCATAGAGGCGAACATCTCCGCAAACTCCTGGCCGGCGCAGGCCACGGCGTGCTCCGCCGTATAGAGCTGGTTGGTGATGTTGTCCTCCACCGACTCCAGATAGTCCAGGTCCTCCATCATCATTTTGTGTATGTCAAAGATCTGGGCGGCGGCCTCGCCGGCTTCCCGAACGGTCTTTTCATACAGCCGGTCCAGCTGGGCCCGGGCCTCCTGCACGGCGCAGTCAAACCGGCGCTGCTCCGCCTGGGCCGTCAGCCGGGACAGCTCCTCATAGGCGGCCAGCTGCACCTTCTGATACAGCCACGCGGGGCCGATGGCCACCCCCGGTGAGGCGGGAATACCGTGAAGAGTGATCATTGCCGCATCCTCCTCACAGCTCCGCCTGGCAAAAATCCTGCAACGCCCGGCAGGCGTCGTCCTCGTCGCCGCCCTCCACGGTGACCCGCAGCTCCTGGCCGCACTTGGCCGCCAGCTTCATCACAGCGAACAGGCGCTTGCAGTCGGCGGTTTTTTCGTTGGCGGTCAGGGTGACGCGGCTGTCCATGGTCTGGGCCAGCTTGACGATCAATCCGGCCGGGCGGGCGTGAAGCCCCTCGGCGTCCTGGATCACATAAGTAAATTCTTTCATATAACAGCTCTTTTCTCAGGCCTTGCTGAGTTCATCCAGATAGGCCCGGGTCTTTTCTTCGATTTCCGCCTCGGACATGATATTCTTCAGCGGGATCACGTGGGCGCCCTTGCGCTTGGCATCGGCAAACTGCGGCTCCAGCGAGACGCTGCAATACACCACGTCGTACTTCTGGCCGATGGCCTTGCCCACGGAGACGGTGTTGGCCTCCACGTTGCACTTCAGGCCCAGCTTGGTGAACACGCGCTTGACCTTGAGGCTCACCAACTGACAGCACCCGTTGCCGGCAGCGCAGCAGGCCAGAATGTTGAATTTTTTGGAAGTGATATCCATTGTTCGTTCCTCCTGTTTTGACAGTATGTATAATATGAGTATCAGGGATAAGGAAATGGCCCGGTCCATGTATGCCAGCATGTTCCGGATCCGTCGATTTGAGGAAGAGGTTTTCGAGTTTTACAAGCGGGGGCTGATGCCCGGCCTGGCGCACCTGTATATCGGCGAGGAAGCCGTGGCCGTGGGCGCCTGCGCCGCCATCCGCCCGGACGACTATATCGGCAGCACCCACCGGGGCCACGGGCACCTGGTGGCTCGCGGCGCCGACGTCAAGCGCATGATGGCGGAAATCCTGGGCAAAAAGACCGGCTATTGCCAGGGCAAGGGCGGCTCCATGCACATCATGGACATGAGCCTGGGCATTCTCGGTGCCAACGGCATCGTGGGCGGCGGCATTCCCATCGCCACCGGCGCGGGCTACAGCTGCAAATACCGGGGCACCGACCAGGTGGTGCTGTGCTTCTTCGGCGACGGCGCTTCCAACGAGGGCACCTTCCACGAGAGCATCAACATGGCCGCCGCATGGGACCTGCCGGTGGTCTATATCATCGAAAACAACCACTACGGCATCACGGTGGACATCGACCGCGTTACCAAGGAGCACGACCTGGCCAAGCGGGCCGTGGGATACGGCATCGACGGCTATACCATCGACGGCAACGACGTGGAGAAAGTATACGACACGGTATCCCAGGCCGTGGCCAAGGCCCGATCCGGCGGCGGCCCCTCCATTGTAGAGTGCAAGACCTATCGCCAGCACGGACACAACGGCGGCGACCCCGGCCGCTATCGGAAAGAGGGCGAGCTGGAGTACTGGAAGAGCCGGGACCCGCTGAAGCTGTTCCGGGAGGCCGGATATCTGAACGAGGACGAGATCGCCGCCATCGAGGCCCAGGTGGAGCAGGAGATCCAGGAGGCGTGCAAATTCGCCGTGGACAGCCCCTATCCGGATGAGAGCGACCTGATGAAGGGCATCTTCTGCGAATGAGGAGGAAGAAGGATCATGAGAAAGATTTACTATAGAGACGCAGTGCGCGAGGCGCTGGACGAGGAAATGGCCCGTGACCCCATGGTCATGATGATCGGCGAGGACGTGGGCCCCAACGGCGGGACCTGGAAGGCAAACGCCGGCCTGTGGGAAAAGTATGGCGACCTGCGCATGAAGGACTCCCCCATCAGCGAGTCCGGCTTTGTGGGAATGTGCGTGGGCATGGCGCTGACCGGAATGCGGCCCATCGCCGAGGTGATGTTTTCCGACTTCATGCTGGTGGCCATGGACCAGATCGTCAACCAGATGGCCAAGATCACCTATATGTCCGGCGGCCAGCGGCCCGTTCCCATGGTGCTGCGCACCACCATTGGCCTGGGCCGCGCCAGCGCCGCCCAGCACTCCCAGAGCCTGAACTCCATTATCTCCTATTTCCCCGGCCTGAAGGTGGTGGTCCCCTCCGACGCATACACCGCCAAGGGACTGCTGAAGTCCGCCATCCGGGACAACAGCCCCGTGGTGGTGGTGGAGCACCGGATGCAGTACAGCCAGCAGTTTGATATGCCGGACGACGCCGACGAAAACCTGCTGATCCCCATCGGCAAGGCCGCCGTGGTGCGGGAGGGCACCGACCTGACCATCGTTGCGACCTCCAACATGGTGGGCAAGAGCCTGACCGTTGCCAAGCACATGGAGAAAGAGGGCGTCAGCATCGAGGTCATCGACCCCCGCACCATCAAGCCCCTGGACAAGGAGACCATCATCAGGTCCGTCAAGAAAACCGGAAAGCTGCTGGTGGTGGACGAGGGCTTCACCAGCTACGGCATTTCCGGCGAGATCGGCTATTCCATCATGCCGGAGGTGTTCTATGATCTGGAAGCGCCCATGATGCGCTGCTGTGCGCCGGATGTGCCGCTGCCGTTCAGCCCGGTGCTGGAGAAGCTGGTGGTACCCAACGAGAATATGATCCTGGACGCCGTGAAAAAGCTGCTGTAAGGAGGGAGATCCATGGCCAAGGTAATTATCATGCCCAAGCTGGGCTTCACGCAGGAGGAAGGCAGCCTGATGGGGTGGCACAAAAAGGTGGGGGACACGGTGCGCAAGGGCGAGCCCTTCTTCGACGTGCACACCGACAAAAGCGTCGTGACCATCGACGCGGCCGAAAGCGGCACCCTGCTGAAGATCGCGGTGGAAAACGAGGAGACCGTCCCGGTGTTCACCCCCATCGCCGTGGTGGGCGAGGCGGGGGAGGATCCCGACGCGGCGCTGAAGGCCCATGTGATGGACGTGGCGCCGGACGCCGCCGTAACGGCCGATTTTGACGATGAGCCCGCCCCCGCTCCCGCGGAGCAGGAAGCGGCCCCGTCCGCGGAGGGCCTGAAGCTGACCCCCAAGGCCCGCAAGCTCATTGCGGACGAGAAATATGACATGGCCTCCATTGCCCGGATCCGTGGAACGGGCTATGAGGGCGGCATCACCGCCCGGGACATCAAGGCATCGCCCCTTGCCCGGAAGCTGGCGGAAAAGACCGGAACGCCCCTGGAGACCGTGACCGGCACGGGCGCAGGCGGCAAGGTGATGAAGCGGGACGTGGAGGCGGCCGCAAAGGCGGCTCCCGCCGCCGTATCCTGCGACAACAAGCGCATCGCCGGGACCGCGCCCTATAAGGGCGTGCGGAAGATCATCGGCGACCGCCTGTCCCAGAGCAAGTTCACGGCCCCCCACCTGTACTTCACGGATTCCGTGGATACCACCAACCTCACGGCCTTCCGCCGGATGCTCAACGAGCAGGGCGAGCAGAAGATTGCCGTGTCCGACCTGCTGATCAAGGCCGCCAGCCGGGCGCTGACCCGGTTCCCCGGCGTCAACTCCGCCCTGATCGGCGATGAGATCGTCACCTATGAGAGCACCAACGTGGGCATGGCGGTGGCCGGAGACAATGGGCTGATCGTGCCGGTGGTGAAGAATGCCCAGAGCAAGACCCTGACCCAGATCGCGGCGGAGACCCGGGACCTGGTGGCCCGGGCCAAGGAGGGGCGTCTTGCCCCGGCGGAATACAGCGACGGGACCTTCTCGCTGTCCAATCTGGGTATGTTCGGCATCGAGAACTTCACCGCCATCATCAACCCGCCGGAGGCCGCGATCCTTTCCGTCAGCTCCGTGCGGAAAAAGGCGGTGGTGATCACGGACGAAAACGGCGAGGATCAGATCGCCATCCGTCCCATGATGAACATTCAGCTTTCCGTGGATCACCGCATCATCGACGGTCTGCTGGCCTCCCGGTTTGTGGAGTATATGAAGGAACTGCTGGAGAATCCGGTCCGGATCCTGATGTGAGGGGAATGCGCCATGAGTTATGAATTTGACGTAACGGTCATCGGCGGCGGCCCCGGCGGCTATGCGGCCGCCGTGCTGGCCGGCCGGGCCGGGAAAAAGACCTGCCTGGTGGAAAACGGCCAGCTTGGCGGCACCTGCCTGAACGTGGGGTGCATCCCCACCAAGGTGATGGTCAAAACCGCGGAACTGCTGGAGCAGTTCCGGCGGGCGCCGTCCTTCTCCATCGGCGGCTCCGGCGATGCCTTTGTGGACATGGACGCGCTGCAGAAGCGGAAAAAGGCGGTCACGGGCCAGCTGGTAGGCGGCGTGCGGGCCCTGCTGAAGGGGGCGGGCGTGACGGTGATAAACGGGAAGGCGGAATTTGCGGACCCCCACACCGTCCGTGTCGACGGCGGAAAGACCGTCACCTCCGAGTACTTTATCATCGCCACCGGCTCCGAGACCGTTATCCCCAGGTCCGTTGTCTATGACGAGGGCTGCCGTATGATGACCAGCACCGAGCTTCTGGATATCCGGACGGTGCCCCAGTCCCTGGCGGTGCTGGGCGGCGGCGTGATCGGCATCGAGTTTGCGTATGTTTTCAGCCAGTTCGGCTGCAAGGTCACGGTGCTGGAAATGGCGGAGGAGATCCTGCCCATGGTGGACGCGGAGGTGGCCGCCATGGCCCGCAGGCGTCTGGAAAAGGACGGCGTGGACTTCTGCCTGGGCGCAAAGGTGACCCGCATCAGAAAGGACGCCGTGGTCTACGAGCGGAACGGCGAGACCCATGAGCTTCCGGCCCGGTCCGTGCTGATGTCCCTGGGACGCCGTCCCCGGGTGCAGGAGCTGGGCGCAGAGAACATCGGCCTGACCCTGGAGCGGGGAGCCATTGCCTGCGACGAGCACCTGGTCAGCAGTCTGCCCAATATTTATGTGGTGGGCGACGCCAACGGAAAGGCCATGCTGGCGCACACCGCCTTCAAGGAAGCGGAGATCGCCGTGGCCAACATCTGCGGCGGCGGCGAGACCATGCGGTATGACCGGATCCCGTCGTGCATCTACATGTCCCCGGAGATCGCCTCCGTGGGCCTTACGGAGGCCCAGGCCCGTGAACAGTATGGCGACGGCATCCGGGTAGGGCGCTTCCCGCTTTACGCCAACGGCAAGTCCCTGGTGGAGGGGGATACCGACGGTCTGATCAAGGTGATCGTGGAGCCGGAGCTGGGCGAGATCCTGGGCGTTCACCTGTACGGCGTCCACACAACGGAGATGATCGCCCTGGCCGCCTCCGCCATGGAGGCCGAGGCCAGTGCGGAGGAGCTGGTCCACACGGTGTTTCCCCATCCCACCGTCAGCGAGTCCCTGGGAGAGGCGTTCCACGCCGCGTGGAACGGTTCGGCCATCCACAATGTCTCCTGATACTGATTCTTGATTAAAAATTTAATCAAGAATCCCGTGCGCCGGGCGCACGCACAGCGTGTGAAAACACGCTGTGACGTCTCATACAAAACCTGACGCACCTTCGGTGCTATAAAAAGCTTTTCAAGCTTTTTAACAGGTTTTGGTATGAAACGTTTTGGCACAGTCCCACAGGGGCCGGGCGCATGCCCGGCCCCTCAGCATATTCTGCCGCAGGATATTTTTTAACATTTTTGCGAAATTGTTTCCTTATAGTAGAAAAAGTAGTTTACACGGCTTGACCGACTGTTGTATAATACAGTAAAGTCGTTATCAGGCTGTTTTTTACGGAACGATTCAAAAAAATAACAGGAGGAAAATTCCCATGTCTTACAGAATTCTGGTCGTCAACCCCGGCTCCACGTCCACCAAGATCGGCGTCTATGAGGACGAGAACCTGCTCTTTGACAAGACCCTGCGCCACAGCGCCGAGGAACTCGAAAAGTTTGACTCCATCCCCGCCCAGAAGGACTGGCGGCGCAAGCTGGTGATGAAGGCCCTGGAGGATCAGGGCTTCGATGTGAAGACCCTGTCCGCCGTCTCCGGCCGCGGCGGCCTGCTGGCTCCCATCCGGGGCGGCACCTACGCCGTCAGCGACCGTCTGGTCCGCGACTGCACCGTGGGCGTTCAGGGCCAGCACGCCTCCAACCTGGGCGGCATCATCGCCCGGGAGATCGGCGACCAGCTGGGCATCCCCTCCTTCATCGTGGACCCCGTGGTGGTGGATGAGCTCAGCGACGTGGCCCGCTTTGCCGGTCACCCCCTGTTCCACCGCACCAGCATTTTCCACGCCCTGAACCAGAAGGCTGTGGCCAAGCGCTACGCCAAGGAGCACGGCAAGAAGTATGAGGATCTGAACCTCATCGTCTGCCACATGGGTGGCGGCTGCTCCATCGGCGCCCACGTCCACGGCAGCGTGGTGGATACCCAGAATGCCCTGGACGGCGACGGCCCCTTCTCCCCCGAGCGCTCCGGTAGCCTGCCCACCGGTCAGCTGGTGAGCCTTTGCTTCAGCGGCAAGTATACCGCCGGCGAGGTCCGCAAGATGCTGGCCGGCCACGGCGGCCTGGTGGCCTACACCGGCTCCAACGACATGCGCGACCTGCTGAAGGCCGCCGCCGAGGGTGACAAGGAGATTGCCGCCACCGTGGAGGCATTCCACTATCAGATCGGCAAGGAAGTGGGCGCAATGGCCGCCGTCATGAAGGGCAAGGTGGACCAGATCATTCTCACCGGCGGCATTGCCTATGGTCAGGAGACCGTGGACGCCATCACCGATATGGTGGGCTGGATCGCCCCCATCACCGTGTATCCCGGCGAGGACGAGCTGCTGGCCCTGGCTCAGGGTGCTCTGCGTGTCCTCAACGGCGAGGAGCCTGCCCGGGTGTATTGATCGAACAAGGCTTTCAAACGCCATAAAGGTAGCCGCCCGGGTCGGGCGGCTGCCCTCAGGCTGAAAAAATGCGCCCTGCGGGGCGCATTTTTTTACTGCCCAAAAAGGGCTTTGCCCTTTTGGGGCAGTATCATGCCTCAGGGATGGCGTACAGCCCGAAGCAGTCCGAGCCGTCGAGCTGGGGGTCCACCACCAGCAGACGGACGTCGGGGCCGCTGTCGTCCACCAGCTTGATGTCCATGCCTACTCCCCCCACGATGTCGCAGACGGCGTCCATGCCGGCCTTCAGCCGCAGCCAGTCCTCCTGCCCCGAAAGGAGGACGTAGTTCAGGAAAAACGAGAGATTGCCGTCCTTCACAATCAGATTGCAGCTTCTCTCCGTGGTGATCAGCCTGCGGCAGGCCTGCTCCGCCCGGGTCAGCTCCTCCGGCGTCAGCGGCTCCTCCGGCTGCACGTCCAGAATGGTGCACAGCGGCTCCCAGCGGCCGGCGGGGAAGGCATCGACCTCCCGGGGGCCGATCTCGCCCCGGTACACGGTGTCGCCCCGGCGGCCGATGGCCACCAGGCGGCCCAGCTCTCCATAGTCCTCCAGCTGGATCCACGCCGAACAGAAAATGCCGTCCAGCTCCTCATCGGTCAGCTGCGCCGCCGTTTCCGTCAGATCAAAGGGCAGCGCGTCGTCATACACCGCGTCGGTGCCCCGCCAGGTGCTGTTGAAGCGCAGCACCATCTCCATTCTGCGGGCGCCCTTCAGCGCCTGGCCCAGCCCGGCGCAGGAAATTTTCCGGTCTACGGGCACCGGCTCTCCATCCGCCCACAGCTCCAGCCGATAGATGCATACCTCGTCCTCGTCCAGCAGATCCTCCAGGGCGCGGACCTGTTCGACCAGCGCTTCCCATACGGCGGAACCGGCCGCCCCCGCCCGGTCCAGATCAATGATCAGATGCTCCTGCACATTATAATTCAGACTCATGGTTGTCCCCCCGTTTTTGTTTCTGTGAGGATATCATAGCGCATCAAGTGTCCCGAAAAACGGACATTGGCAGAAAATGTCCCGGGCCGCGCCCCATTTTTTCGGTTCGTTCTTGCAATTCCCGACCGCAGCCGTTATAATAAACTTGTTACATTGTCCGCTGGCGGAAACGATTGCAGCGGGCAGGAAAATGAGAGAAAGTAGGTGGCGGCATGGAGCAATCTCCCCAGTATGTGATCGAAATGCTTCACATCACCAAGGAGTTTCCCGGCATTAAGGCCAACGACGACATCACCCTGCAGCTGCGCAAGGGTGAGATCCACGCCCTGCTGGGCGAAAACGGCGCCGGCAAGTCCACGCTGATGTCCGTCCTGTTCGGCCTGTACCAGCCGGAGGAGGGCGAGATCCGGAAAAACGGCAAGCCGGTGAAGATCAACGACCCCAACGACGCAACGGCACTGGGCATCGGCATGGTGCACCAGCACTTCAAGCTCATCGACGTGTTCACCGTCCTGGACAACATCATCCTGGGCGCGGAGGACACCAAGCTGGGCTTCCTGCAAAAAAAGGCGGCCCGGCAGAAGGTCCAGGAGCTGTCCCAGCGGTACGGCCTGCGGGTGGACCTGGATGCCAAGGTGGAGGACATCACCGTGGGTATGCAGCAGCGGGTGGAGATCCTGAAGATGCTGTATCGCGACAACGAGATCCTGATCTTCGACGAGCCCACCGCCGTTCTGACCCCCCAGGAGATCGACGAGCTGATGGACATCATGCGCAGCCTTACCAAGGAGGGCAAGTCCATCCTGTTCATCTCCCACAAGCTCAACGAGATCATGGCCGTGGCGGATCGGGTCACCGTTCTGCGCAAGGGCCGGTATGTGGGCACCGTGAACACCTGCGACACCAACAAGCAGGAACTGTCCAACATGATGGTGGGCCGCCCGGTGCAGCTGCAGGTGGTGAAGGAGCCTGCCCAGCCCAAGGACCCCGTTCTGCGGGTGCGGCATATGTGCGTGGCCTCCCACCAGCACAAGCGGGACGCCGTTCACGACGTGAGTCTGGAGGTCCGGGCCGGAGAGATCGTGTGCATCGCCGGTATCGACGGCAACGGCCAGACGGAGTTCGTCCAGGGCCTGACGGGCCTGGATAAGATCACCGGCGGCACCGTGGAGCTGTGCGGCAAGAACATCACCCACGCCTCCATCCGCCGCCGGGGCGAGAACATGAGCCACATTCCCGAGGACCGGCACAAGCACGGCCTGATCCTGGACTTCACCCTGGAGCAGAACATGGTCCTGCAGCGGTATCTGGAGCCGCAGTTCCAGAAGGCGGGCTTCATCAGGAACGCCGCCGTCCGGGAATACGCCCAGCACCTCATCGACCAGTACGACGTGCGCAGCGGCCAGGGTCCCGTGACCATCGCCCGCAGTATGTCCGGCGGCAACCAGCAGAAGGCCATCATCGCCCGCGAGGTGGACCGGGATAAGTCCCTGATCGTGGCGGTGCAGCCCACCCGCGGCCTGGACGTGGGCGCTATCGAGTATATCCACAGCCAGCTGGTGGCCGAGCGGGACCGGGGCAAGGCGGTTCTGCTGGTGTCCCTGGAGCTGGACGAGGTCATGAGCCTGTCCGACCGCATCCTGGTGATGTACGAGGGCCAGCTTGTGGGCCAGCTGAATCCGAAAACCACCACCGTGGCCGAGCTGGGCCTGTATATGTCCGGCGCCAAGCGGGACGATATGGGAGGTGACCAGGCATGAAAAAGAACGCACTGGCAGCGCTTTACGAAAAAGACGGCACCAAAAAGGTGCTCTCATCCCTGATCTCCATTGTGGCGGGTCTTCTGGTGGGCGGCATCGCCGTTCTGGTCGTGGGCCTGTTCAACGAGAAGATCTCCCTGAGCGGCGCATGGGACGGCATCCGCATCATCTTCGCCGGTATCTTCAGCACCGGCCGCGACGCCGCAGGTACCCTGACCTGGGGCTTCAACGCCGTGAACCTGGGCAACATGCTGTTCCGGGCCACGCCCCTGATCATGACCGGCCTTTCCGTGGCCGTGGCCTTCAAGACGGGCCTCTTCAACATCGGCGCCCCCGGCCAGTATCTGATTTCCACCATGGTCACCCTGATGGTGGCCCTGTCCATTCCCTCCAGCGCGGTGCCCGTGGGCGTTATCTGGGTGCTGGCCTTCCTGGCCGGGTGCCTGTCCGGCGCTCTGTGGGGCGCGATTCCCGGCCTGGTGAAGGCCCTGCTGAACATCAACGAGGTGCTGGCGTGCATCATGACCAACTGGATCGCCGCCAACCTGGTGACCTGGATGTTCGACATCAGCAATTTCAAGAATATGGTCGAGAGCACCAAGTCCGGCTATATCTATAAGACCACCTTCAACGGCGTGGCCACCCCTAAGCTGGGGCTGGACGCCATCTTCCCCGGCTCCCAGGTCAATGGCGGCATTCTCGTTGCCATCGTCATCGCCATCGCCATGTACATCCTGATGAACAAGACCACCCTGGGCTATGAGCTGAAGGCCTGCGGCGCCAACCGTCACGCCGCCCGCTATGCCGGTATCCGGGACAAGCGCAACATCGTGCTGTCCATGGCCATTGCCGGTGCTCTGGCCGGTGCCGGCGCTGCGCTGTACTGGCTGTCCGGCAACACGGAGTTCTATTGGTCCACCTATCAGGCCCTGCCTGCCGTGGGCTTCAACGGCATCCCCGTGGCCCTGCTGGCCCTGAACAACCCCATCGCGGTGATCTTCACCGGTATCTTCATGGCCATGCTGAACATCGTGGGTCTGCAGCTGACCAACCTGACGGCCTATAACGAGTATATCACCGATGTCATCATCTCCGTGATCGTGTATCTGTCCGCCTTCTCCCTGGCCATCCGCATGATGCTGTCCCGGAAGAAAAAGCCCCACGCCCATGTGGAGGAGACTGCCGCCCCGGCGGCGGACGCCGCACCCCCGGAGGAACCGGCGGAGGAACCCACGGAACCGGCAGAGCCGGCAGCGGCTCAGACGGAGGAAGGAGGCGACCAGGCATGACGTTTCTGATCCAACAGACTTTGATTTACGCGGTGCCCCTGATGATCGTGGCCCTGGCGGGCGTGTTCGCCGAGCGAAGCGGTATCATCAACCTGGCCCTGGAAGGTATCATGATCTTCGGCGCTTTCATCGGCGTGCTGTTCGTGCGGCTGATGCAGGGCTCCCAGGCGGTGCTGGCCGCCAAGCAGGCCGGTGACTGGGTGGCCCTTCAGGGGCTGGAGCTGCTGACCATGCTGGTGGCGGCGGCCATGGGCGCGGTGTTCTCCCTGCTGCTGAGCTTTGCGTCCATCAACCTCCGGGCCGACCAGACCATCGGCGGCACGGCGCTGAACCTGATGGCTCCGGCCCTGGTGCTGTTCCTGATCCGCATCATCGCCAACCAGAACACCCTGCAGATGGCCACCGGCGACTCTGCCAGCTGGTTCATGCTGAAAAAGTCCACCTTCGGCGTGGATAAGAACGTGGACTGGGGCTTCTTCGGGGAAACCTTCCTGAATAAGATCTATCTTGCCACCTACATCTGCATCCTGCTGTTCATCATTCTGTCCGTCATCCTGTACAAGACCCGGTTCGGCCTGCGGCTGCGGGCCTGCGGCGAAAATCCCCAGGCGGCGGACTCCCTGGGCATCAACGTGTATAAAATGCGCTATGCCGGTGTTACCATTTCCGGCGCACTGGCGGGCATGGGCGGCTTCGTGTACGCCATGACCACGGCCAACTGCTCCTCCAACGGCGACGTGGCGGGTTTCGGCTTCCTGGCCCTGGCCGTTATGATCTTCGGCAACTGGAAGCCCCTGAACATCGCCGGTGCGTCCCTGCTGTTCGGTCTGTTCAAGTGCATCGCCGCGGCATACGCCAGCATCGACATCAACGGCGACGGCGTGTTCCTGCTGGCCAATATCGGCATCAGCGCCCACCTGTACCGGATGCTGCCGTATCTGATCACCCTGCTGGTGCTGGCCTTCACCTCCAAGAAGTCCCGGGCCCCCAAGGCCGAGGGCATCCCCTACGACAAGGGTCAGCGGTAAGCGAAAAACTCTATCTGCGGCAACAGCCCCGGCGCGATGCGCCGGGGCTGTTGCGTTTGTTCAGGCAAAGCTAAAAGCCCTCCGGCCGATCAAGGCCGGAGGGCTTGTTATGCGCTTGTTTATTGGGTCACCAGATAGCTGCCGCTGTCGGGGGCGTAGGCGGTCATGGCCACCACCCGGGTGGCGGCGTCGTAGCTGGTGGGCAGGGCCGAGGCATCCGCCTCCGGCATGACATACACCCGGTCGAAGCAGGCCGTCAGCATCTCCGGCGTCAGGCCGTTGTCCGCCGCGGGCGTTTCCCGCAGCACCACGGACAGCACCGTGCCCTCCGGCAACTGTTTTTCCAGGGCCTGGGCGAAGTCCTTCAGCACCCCCGTCCTGTCGGCAGGCAGGTCCAGGGCCGTCTGGTCGTCGCTGGTGGGGTAAAGGAACCAGTCCAGCAGAATCTCGTCAAAGCCCAGCCGGGTGCACTCCTTGGCCAGGTCCGTGATATACCGCAGGGTCTCCGGCTTGGTGGGGTCCAGCCAGCGGCGGCCGGAGCCGTCCCGGTACAGGACGCCCTCGGCGGTGCACAGGGCCGCCCGGTCCCCCATGGCGTCGGCATAGGCGTTGTCGCAGAAGCAGGCAAGCCTTGCCACGGTGTAACAGTCGCTGTCCAGAATGGTCTGGAGGTTCCGGCTGGTGGCATTGCCGCCGGTGAGGATGCCCTCCGGCAGGGACACCGCCGTGTGATAGGCCACGGAGCCGTCGTACATCTTCACGTTGACGGCCACGGCCTCCCGGTCCGTCAGCAGATAGCCAGGGTCGCTGCCCAGGCAGCCGTAGGGCAGCTCCCAGGCGTGGATGGCCTCCACCTTCTGCCGCTGGGGTTCCTCCCGGGTAATGTCCACATCATCCGGCACAGGCGTGGAGTCCGGCTGGGGCTTCTCCGGCTCCTTCCGGGACCAGGGCAGCTCCAGATGGGCCTTGCCCTCGTCATCATACACCACATACTCCTGGGTCAGCAGATAGGCCACCGCCGCGATCAGCACCAGCACCAGCACGATGACCAGCGCCACCTTGCCCCGGGTGTTTCTTCCCCGGTAGCGATGATATCCCTTTGTGGTCATGGAGCGCACCTCCGTTCACGAAAAAATTCAGGGCTGGATGCTGTCCAGCTGGCCCACCCGGCGGGCATGGCGTCCGCCCTCAAATTCGGTGTTCAGGAACACCTCCACAATGCGCTTGGCCAGGTTGGGGCCGGTGATGCCCGCGCCCAGGGCCAGCACGTTGGCGTCGTTGTGGCGGCGGGTCATTTCGGCGGACAGGGAGTCCGTGCAGTGGGCGCAGCGGATGCCCTTGACCTTGTTGGCGGCGATGGAGATGCCGATGCCGGTGGTGCAGATGACGATGCCCTTTTCGCATTCGCCGGAGGCCACCAGCCGGGCCACCTTCTCGCCGTAAATGGGATAGTCCACGCTTTCGGTGGAGAAGCAGCCCACGTCCTCAAAGTCGATGTCGTGCTCCTCCATCCAGATGAGAATGTCCTGCTTCAGCAGATAGCCGCCGTGATCGCAACCGATGGCAATTTTCATGATTCGTTCTCCTCTCGGGTATCACAGGGCCTGAAACAGCGGCCGGCCCCGTTCAAATATGGTGAAATAGCGGAAGCCGCAGGTCCGCAGAAGCTCCTGGCGCTGCCGGATGAAGCAGCCCACGTCCTCCGGCCGGTGGGCGTCGCTGCCCAGGGTGATGATCTCGCCGCCCAGACTGCGGTACAGCCGCAGAATATCCTCCCCCGGCAGGGGCTCGTTTCCCCGGTTGGTGTTGCACTCGATGCCCACCCCCTGGGGAATGATGGTGCGGAAGATCTCCTCCACCCGGTCCATGTGGCGGCGGAAGGTCATGTGCTCCCCGTGGTGCTCGTTGATATACCGCAGGGGCAGGGTCAGGTGGCCCAGCACCTGGAACCGGCCCCACCGGGCCAGGGTCAGCACGTCGTCCAGATAGCTGTCGATGACACTATCATAATACGCTTCACTGCCTTTTTCAATATAGTACAGGTCCATGTTGTCAAACTTTTTTCCGCTCAGGTGCACGGAGCCGATGACAAAGTCCAGCTCCTCCCCGGCCAGAAGCCGGTCCGCCCGGTCGAAGCTCAGCTGGGCCTCCCCCAGCTCCGCCCCCCGCCGCAGGGTGATCCGATCCCCCCACAGCGCCTGGGCCTCATGGAACTGCCGCCGGGACTCCTCCCAGTCGAAGTCGTCCCGGGGGGTCTGGGTGCCCCATTGGATGGTGTCCACATGGTCGGTGATGCACAGCTCCCGCAGGCCCTGCCGGACGGCAGCCTCCGCCGCCCGGGCCATGGTCTGGTGCCCGTCCGGGGAGCAGGTGGAATGGACGTGATAATCTGCAAGATACATGGCTTACTTCTTCTTTCCGAAAAAGCTGCGGTGCTTTTCGTAGTTGCCTTCGCCCAGGGTCTCGCTGAATTTCTTCAGGGCCTCCTTCTGCTCCCGGTTCAGGTCCCGGGGCGTCTCGATGGTGACGGTGACGTACTGGTCGCCCCGGCCCCGGCCATTGAGAACGGGAATGCCCTTGCCCCGCAGCCGGAACACGGTGCCGGTCTGGGTGCCCTCGGGGATGGTGTATTTCACCCGGCCGTCGATGGTGGGGATCTCCAGCTCCGCGCCCAGCACCGCCTGGGTGAAGGTGATGGGGGCCTCGCAGAACACGGAGGTGCCCTCCCGGCGGAAGATCTCGTGGGGCCGCACCATCACGGTAATCAGCAGGTCGCCGCTGGGGCCGCCGTTGGAGCCTGCGTGGCCCTGGCCCCGCAGGGAGATGGTCTGGCCGTTGTCGATACCGGCGGGGATGTTCACCTGAATGGTCCGGCGCTTGCGGATGCGGCCGCTGCCGTGACAGTCGGGGCAGGGCTGGTGAATGATCTTACCGGTGCCCCGGCACTTCTGGCAGGGGCCCTGGCTCTGCATGACGCCAAAGGGCGTCCGCTGGGCCTGGGTCACGGTGCCGGTGCCGCGGCAGTCGGGGCACACCTCCGGCGTGGTGCCATGGGCGCAGCCGTTGCCTTTGCAGGTGGGGCAGGACTCGCTGCGCTCCACCGTCACGGATTTCTCGCAGCCGAAGGCGGCCTCCGTGAAGTCCACGGACACGCTGGCCCGGATGCTCTCGCCCCGGCGGGGTCCGTTGCGCCGCTGCTGGCCGCCGCCGAAGCCGCCGCCGAAGAAGCTGCCGAAAATGTCGCCCAGGTCGCCGAAATCGAAGCCGCCTGCCCCGTATCCGCCGCCCTGGCTCGCGCCATAGTTGGGGTCCACCCCGGCGAAGCCGAACTGGTCATATTTCTGGCGCTTATCGGGATTGGACAGCACCTCGTTGGCCTCGTTGATCTCCTTGAACTTCTCCTCGGCCTCCTTGTCGCCGGGGTTCATGTCCGGGTGATACTTCCGGGCCAGCTTTTTGTATGCTTTTTTGATCTCGTCCTCGCTGGCGCCCTTTTCAACGCCCAGGACCTCGTAATAATCTCGTTTGTCTGCCATAAAGGCCCGCTCCCTTCTCCGGGTGTTTCTCCCTGAACACCACAGGAAGGGACAGGAAGCCCTGCCCCTTTCCGGTGGTGAAATTTCACTTATTTATTCTTGGTGTCGTCGTCATCCACGACCTTGTAGTCGGCGTCGTAATACTGGCCGCCCTGGTCACCCTGGGCGCCGCCCTGCTGGCCGGCCTGGGTGGGGTCGCCCTGGGGCGCCTGCTGCTGATACAGCTTCTCGCTCATCTTGTAGAACAGCTGGGTCAGCTCCTCGGTGGCGGCCTTGATGGCGTCGGTGTCCTCGCCCTTCAGGGTCTCCTTCAGCTTGTCGATACCGGCCTGGATGGGGGCCTTCTCGCTTTCAGGCAGCTTGTCGCCCACCTCGCTGAGGGTCTTTTCGGACTGATAGACCATCTGGTCGGCCTGGTTGCGGACCTCCACCTTCTCCTTGATCTTGGCGTCCTCGGCGGCATACTGCTCGGCCTCCTTCACGGCCTTCTCGATGTCGTCCTTGCTCATGTTGGAGGAGGAGGTGATGGTGATGTGCTGCTCGGTGCCGGTGCCCAGGTCCTTGGCGGACACGTTGACGATGCCATTGGCGTCGATGTCGAAGGTCACCTCGATCTGAGGCACGCCGCGGCGGGCCGGAGCGATGCCGTCCAGGTGGAAGCGGCCCAGGCTCTTGTTGGCGGCGGCCATCTCCCGCTCGCCCTGCAGCACGTTGACCTCCACGGAGGTCTGGTTGTCGGCGGCGGTGGAGAAGATCTGGCTCTTCTTCACGGGGATGGTGGTGTTGCGCTCGATCAGGCGGGTGCACACGCCGCCCATGGTCTCAATGCCCAGGGACAGGGGGGTCACGTCCAGCAGCAGCAGGCCCTTTACATCGCCGGTCAGCACGCCGGCCTGCAGGGCCGCGCCCATGGCCACGCACTCATCGGGGTTGATGCCCTTGAAGGGCTCGTTGCCGGTGAAGTTCTTCACGGCCTCCACCACGGCGGGGATACGGCTGGAGCCGCCCACCATCAGGACCTTGGACAGGTCGGAGGGCTTCAGACCGGCGTCGGACATGGCCTGGCGCACGGGGCCCATGGTGGCGTCCACCAGGTGGCCGGTGAGCTCGTTGAACTTGGCCCGGGTCAGGGTCACGTCCAGGTGCTTGGGGCCGGTGGCGTCGGCGGTGATATAAGGCAGGTTAATGTTGCTGGTGGTCACGCCGGACAGCTCGATCTTGGCCTTCTCGGCGGCCTCCTTCAGGCGCTGCATGGCAACCTTATCGCCGGACAGGTCGATGCCCTCGGTGCGCTTGAACTCGCTGACCAGGTACTTCATGATGCACTGGTCGAAGTCGTCGCCGCCCAGCCGGTTGTTGCCGGCGGTGGCCAGAACCTCGATGACGCCGTCGTCGATCTCCAGAATGGACACATCGAAGGTGCCGCCGCCCAGGTCGTACACCATGATCTTCTGGGCCTGCTCCTTATCCACGCCATAGGCCAGGGCCGCGGCGGTGGGCTCGTTGATGATACGCTTCACGTCCAGGCCGGCGATCTTGCCGGCGTCCTTGGTGGCCTGACGCTGGGCATCGGTGAAGTAGGCGGGGACGGTGATAACGGCCTCGGTGACGGGGCTGCCCAGATAGGCCTCTGCGTCGCTCTTGAGCTTCTGCAGGATCATGGCGCTGATCTCCTGGGGAGTGTAGGACTTGCCGTCGATGCTGACCCGGTGGTCGGAGCCCATCTCGCGCTTGATGGAGGAGATGGTGCGGTCGGGGTTGGTGATGGCCTGGCGCTTGGCCACCTGGCCCACCATGCGCTCGCCGGTCTTGGAGAAGGCCACCACGGACGGGGTGGTGCGGTTACCTTCCGCGTTGGGGATGACAACTGCCTCGCCGCCCTCCATGACGGCTACGCAGGAATTGGTGGTGCCAAGGTCGATACCGATAACTTTAGACATAATAATTGCCTCCTGAATATATGAAATAAAATTTGTTTACAAGGGTCAGTCCATCGGATACTCGGGGATCACGATGGCGGCGATGATATAGCCCAGCACGCCGCTGCCGCCCAGCAGGCTGAACAGCACCCAGGCCAGACGGATGATGGTGGGGTCCATATTGAAATACTCGGCAATCCCGGCGCACACGCCGGAGATCATCCGGTTATCCCGGCTTTTATAAAGTTTTTCCCCGTTCATAGCACAGTCTCCTCTCAATTAGCAACCTTCACCATGGCGAACCGCAGGACCTTGTCGCCCAGGGCGTATCCCTGCTGGAATACCTCCACCACGGTGTTCTCCCCGGCCGACTCATCCTCCACATGCATCACGGCGTTGTGGCGGGCGGGGTCAAAGGGCTGGCCCAGGGCCTCGATCTGCTGTACGCCCAGCTTTTCCAGCACGGTCATGAACTGCTTGCAGATCATCTCCATGCCCTGGCGGTGGGGGTCCCCCTCCTCGAACTGGGCCAGGCCCCGCTCCAGGTTGTCCAGCACCTCCAAAAAGGGCTTCACGGTGTCGGCCTTGGCGTCGCCGTAGAGGCTTTCCTTCTCCTTGGCGGTGCGCTTGCGGAAGTTGTCATACTCCGCTGCCAGCCGCAGATATTTGTCGCTGGCGTCGGACACCATCTTGGCCAGCTGTTCCATTTTCTCCATCTGATCCCGGGTGACGGTGAAGGTCTCCTCCGCCGTTTCCGGCGCAGTGTCCTGATTCTCGGTTTCCGGGGTTTCCGGATTCTCCGGCTGATTCTCCGGATGGGTATTGTTGACGTTTTCGCTCATGTTTCCTGGTCCTCCTTGGGGGGCAGCTGGTTCTTCCCGAACATGCGGCCCAGGCTCTCGGCAAAGCAGCTCAGGCGCGCCGCCACGGTGGCGTAGTCCATCCGGGTGGGTCCGACCACGCCCACCAGGCCCCGCATATTGTCTCCGATGTCATAGCTGGCCACCACCACGCTGCTGTCCCGCAGGGCCTCGTTGAGATTTTCGGGGCCGATGAGGATCTGCACCGGGCCGCCCTCCGTGGGCGCGGGCAGCTGTTCTTTATTGTCCACCATAAAGGTCATCAGGTCGTGGGCCTTGTCCGCGTCCCGGTATTCCGGGAACCGCAGGAACTCCTTGGCCCCGCCGGTAAAGACCTCCTGGCTGTTGGCTTCCTTCAATAGCCGTCCGGCATATTCCACCACCTGGTTCAGCGGCAGAAACCACTGGCCGGGCACCTGCTCCGACAGGCTCATGAGCCGTCCGTTCATATCCTCCGGCCCGATGCCGGTGAAATGGGTGTTCAGCAGGTGGCTCATGTCCGGCAGGCCGCTGTCGGCCACCGGCAATTGCAGCGGCAGCAGCTGGCTTTTCACCTGGCTGTCCGACAGCATCACCACGGCGATGAAGCTGCTCTGGTCCACGGGGATCAGCTCAAAGCGCCGCACGGTGGCGGCGGTTTTGTGGTCCGCCACGGCGTAGGCGGGATAGCCCACAAAGGACGAGACCATCTGGCCCGCCCGGGCCATGACCTGGTCCGTTCCCGCCAGCTTCTCGGCCAGGGAGGTGTTGAGCTTTTCCTCCTCCTCCCGGCTCAGGGACCGGCGCTCCATCAGCTCGTTGACGTACAGCCGGTAGCCCTTGGCGGAGGGGACCCGTCCGGCGGAGGTGTGGGGCTGTTCCAGATAGCCCATCTCCGTCAGGTCCGCCAGTTCGTTGCGGATGGTGGCGGAGCTGATCTTGCCGGGCATCCTCTGGGCGATGGCCTTGGAGCCCACCGGCTCCGCCGCCGCCACATATTCCTCCACCACGATCTTCAGTATCTGTCTTTTTCGATCGGTCAATTCCATATCGTTTTCTCCGTTTAGCACTCCAACTTCCTGAGTGCTAAACGGAGTTTACCACCCCCTGCCGCCCTTGTCAAGTGGAAGCCTTTGAATTATTTGTAAACAAAGGGCGATTCTTCCCTTTCCCGAACAAACAAACAGACCTCCGGCCTTTTCAAGACCGGAGGTCGTGTTACAAATTGGTATGAAACCGTGCGCGGCAGAATTGCCGCGCCGCGGCTTGCGCACGCACCCTGCCGCCGGGAGCGGAAACGGCAGCCGGGATGCATTCGCCGGGTCATCGGGCTACGGCAGTTCAACGTACACCGAGCCTTCCGGCGGAGCGCCGTCCAGATACCGGCGCTGCAGATACCGGCGGAGCTTCGGAATGTCCCAGCTGGACAGCTCCACCGAATATTGGCGGTTCAACAAAGCGGCAATGATGCCATTGCCCCATCCATACGATAAATAGCGCTGCATATCCGTCCGGATGGACTCTATCACATCCGGTGAGCAGTCGTCCGTCCACATTTGAAGGTCACCTTGCATTCCCTTTTATTTGACCCGCTCCTGACAACAGTATAGCAAAGGCGGCCCGCCGTGTAAACTGGCAAAAGGCAGAAAAGGACTGGAAAAATTCGGCAATGTGGCCAAAGGCGGAGGCCCGGACGCCGCTTATGTTTCATCGGGGCGCAGCGGACCCCGCCGCGCCGGGTTGGAAGGCCGGATTTATGGCTTTTTCCGGCAAGGACGGCAGAGCAGTATGGCGGCCAGCACCACAGAAAGAACGGAGATCATCTGTGACACGGACATACCCAGCAAAAAGCCCCTGTACGCGTCCCCTCGCATACATTCCAGGGCAAAGCGCATGATGCCATAAACCAGTAGATAAACGGCAAGCATTTTTTTGCCGTCTGCCTTTTTCGCCCCCATATATGCCAGAACGGCAAACAGGAGCAGCTCACCCACAGCCTCATAAAGCTGCACAGGCAACAGCGGCACATCGTGCGGCGCGATCTCAGACCGGAAAAAATATACGCCCCATCTCTCCGAGTACCTCCCGTAACAGCAGCCGACGCAGAAACACCCTATGCGCCCCATGCTGTGGATCAGCGGAAGCACGGGAAGCAGGATGTTCAGCAGTCTTTGCGCAGATACCTTAGCCGCCCGGGCATACAGGCAGACGGATAACACCGCTCCATACAGCCCGCCGTAAAAAACGAATCCGGCATACAGATATTTCCCGAAAAACGCCGTCGTCTGCGTGCATAAGTACGGAAGATCCGCCAGAAAGGCAGGGAATACCGTGGCCAAAAACAGGGCCTTGGCGCCCACAAAGGCCCCCACAATGCCATAAATAAATGCCAGCTCCGCATCCGCTTCCAACTTCGGGTATCGTTTTTCGGCGTGTTTCAGATAAAGCACGGCCAAGAGAACGCCCACCCCGGCCATGATGCCGTACATGGGGATTTCTCGGGATAAAATGTGAATATAGGGTAGCATAAAAACCTCAAAATAAAGGCAGATACGCCGCAGCGCAGCGTATCTGCCCGTCCTGTTTACATATTACTGATTGAACAGATCTCTAAGGGCATCAGAGCCGCCGACCGCGCCGATGGCGCCAGCGCAGGCAACGCAAGCCACAAAGAAGATGGCGCCGCCGATCAGTCCGATCAGGGACAGCACGAAACCGGCCGTCTGCATACCGCCGACAAAACCGGCCTTCTTGGCATTGCCGGCCAGGATCAAACCGACAATACCCAGAATGACAGACACCAAAGCGGAGTAGCCAAAGAACCACAACACAACAGAAATAATGCCCAGCACCATACTGGTGGTTGCTGCCCCTTTGCCGGGGATCTTGTTATCATTTTCCATTTTTTCTTCTCCTTTTTTTATTTCGCGGTTGGCTATGTGTGAATTATATATGTTTCTTTTAAATAAGTCAAGACGCAATTAAGGAGCCGTCTCCGCAATGGCAGGCACGCACCGTTTCTCTTGTCAGGGGAAGATTTCCGGTTTTTCTGACAGTCGTGTGCATCCGATCAAATAGACTTCTGATCGGATGCATACGATGGACGCGTTATCAGCTTGTCAAAAGAGTTTTTTTGACAAGCTGCGTGCGGTTTTTCAGAACTAAAAAGTTCTGAAAAACCTGTGATTGCAAACGAAAGACACCCCTGATGGGTTTCTTTCGTAACGATCTTCCTTTCCGATGGCGAAAGATTCCTGAGTTTTTCGACAGTCTCGCCTTATTTCCCCAGTCTGCGCTGGATGAGCTTCACCAGCTCCACAATGGGGATCACCAGCACCGCCAGGGCCAGGGCGATGCCGTACTCCGTCCAGCTGACGGGGGTGAAGCCGAAGGCGTTGGCGATGGGCGGCACCTCCAGCACCACGGTGGTCAGGAGCAGGGAGCCCAGCATAGCGGCCCAGAGGACCTTGTTGTGGCCCCGGAGGGTGAACACACTGCGCCGCTGGGAGCGCATATTGAAGCTGTGGAAAATCTCGCACATGCTCATGGTCAGGAAGGCCATGGTCATGCCGTGGGGGGAGACGCCCCGGGGCATTTCAAAGCATCCCGCCTCCATGCAGTGGCCGATGATGTAGGAGGCCATGGTGATGACGGTGATGAGGATGCCCTGATAGGCGATGTCGAAGCCCAGGCCGCCGGAGAAGATGCCGTCCTTGGCGGAGCGGGGCGGGCGGCGCATGATGTCCGGCTCCGGGCGCTCCATGCCCAGGGCCAGGGCCGGGAAGCAGTCGGTGATGAGGTTGATGAACAGCAGGTGGACGGGGTTGAGGAGGGTGAAGCCCAGCAGGGCGGAGAAGAACACCCCCAGCACCTCGCTCATGTTGCTGGCCAGCAGGAAGCCGATGGCCTTGCGGATGTTGTCGTAAATCCGGCGGCCCTCGGCCACGGCGCCCACGATGGTGGCAAAGTTGTCGTCGGAGAGGACCATGTCCGCCACGTTTTTGGTGACGTCGGTGCCGGTGATGCCCATGCCGATGCCGATATCGGCAGACTTGATGGAGGGGGCGTCGTTGACGCCGTCGCCGGTCATGGCGGTGACGGCTCCCCGGCGGCGCCAGGCGCTGACGATGCGGACCTTGTGCTCCGGCTGGACCCGGGCATAGACGCTGTAGCGGTCCACGTTTTGAGTAAGCTCCTCATCGCTGAGGGCGTCCAGCGCCGCGCCGGTGATGGCCTGGGAGGGGTCGGAGAGAATGCCCAGCTGGCGGGCGATGGCCACAGCGGTGTCCTGGTGGTCGCCGGTGATCATCACCGGGCGGATGCCCGCCTGGCGGCACTCCTCAATGGCGGGCTTCACCTGGGGCCGCACCGGGTCGATCATGCCGGTAAGGCCAATGAAGCAGAGGGCCTGCTCTAAGTGCGCGGGGGACTGATCCTGAGGCGCACCATCGGGCCAGGGGCGGCTGGCGGCGGCCAGCACCCGCAGGGCCTGGGCGGCCATGCGGTGGTTATCCGCCAGAATTTCCCGGCGGCGGTCGTCGGTCAAGGGCAGGGCCTGTCCGCCCTCCCAATAGTGGGTGCAGCGGGCCAGCACCTGGTCCGGCGCGCCCTTGGTATACTGCACCACGCCCTGGGGGGTCCGGTGAATGGTGGACATCATCTTGCGGCCGGAGTCGAAGGGGGCCTCGCCGATGCGGGGGCGCTCCTGCTCCAATTGGGGCTTGGGCAGTTGATGCTCCGCGGCGAAGGACACCAGGGCCGCCTCCGTAGGCTCACCCTGGACGGAGCCGTCGGGGTTCAGGACGGCATCGCTGCACAGGGCCATGGCGGAGGCCAGCAGGGCGGTGTCCCCGGTGTGGTCCACCACGGTCATCTTGTTCTGGGTCAGGGTGCCGGTTTTGTCGGAACAGATCACCTGGGTACAGCCCAGGGTCTCCACCGCCGTCAGGCGGCGGATCACGGCATTGCGGCGGCTCATGCGGGTGACGCCGATGCTGAGCACCACCGTTACCACTGTGGCCAGGCCCTCGGGAATGGCGGCCACCGCCAGGGATACGGCCACCATGAAGGTCTCCAGAATGCCGGACAGGGAGAAGTCCCCGGCCACAATCAGGTCAAACACGAAGATGAACACGCAGATGCCCAGCACCAGCCAGGACAGGGTCTTGCCCAGCTGGGTCAGCTTCTTTTGCAGCGGCGTCTCCTCCTGCTCCGTCCGGGCCAGGACGCCGGCGATCTTGCCCATCTCCGTGTCCATGCCGGTGGCGGTGACCACCATGCGGCCCCGGCCGTAGGCCACGGTGGAGCCCATATAGGCCATGTTGCGGCGGTCGCCCAGGGTCACCTCGCCGGTAAGGGCCTCCGGGGATTTGGAGGAGGGGACGCTTTCGCCGGTGAGGGCGGCCTCCTCAATTTGCAAAGAGGCACAGGCCAGCAGCCGTCCGTCGGCGGGGACCGCGTCCCCGGCCTCCAGCAGGACGATGTCGCCGGGTACCAGGCGGCTGCTCTCCAGCTCCGTGACGGAGCCGTCCCGCAGGACCTTGCTGGTGGCGGCGGTCATGGATTGCAGGGCCTCGATGGCGGCCTCGGCCTTGCTCTCCTGGACCACGCCCAAAACGGCGTTCAGCAGCACCACCGCCAGGATGATCAGCACCTCGGTGAAGGGCTCGTGGGACAGATAGTTGGTGACGGCGGACACGGCGGCGGCGGCCATGAGGATCAGCAGCATGGGGTCCTTCAGCTGCTGGATGAACCGCTGAAGCAGGGTGGCCTTGGGGGCCTCCCGCAGGCGGTTGGGGCCGTACTGCCCCAGGCGGGTCTCCGCCTCCCGGCCGGACAGGCCGGTCTCGGCGGCGTGCAGGTCCTCCAGAACCTGCCGGGGGGATTGGTTGTACTCCTTGTGCATACGCTTCACTCCTTATAGTAGGATCATACCCGCCGGAGGAAAATAAAAGACTCATGCACAGGCAAAGCCTATGCATGAGTCTCATTCTTTCAAAGCAGTCCGGGCGCAAAAGCGCCGTTCTGACGAAACTGCCTAACCCCAGGGCGGGGCGGAATTACTCCCTCACAGCGGTATTCAATTGGGGGTATTATACCAGACCCGGCCCCCTGCGTCAAGTAAAGGATTTGTAAAGTGCTGGGAAACCGGCACCGAAAACGTTCAGCTTGTCAAAAAAGTCTTTTTTGACAAGCTGCGTGCGGTTTTTCAGAACTTAAAAAGTTCTGAAAAACCTGTGATTGCAAACGAAAGACACCCCTGATGGGTTTCTTTCGTAACTATCTTCCTTTCCGATGGCGGAAGATTTCCGGTTTTTTCGACAGTCTCAAACGTTCACAGAACGTTCACAGGAAACCGGCACTCTGCCTATTGACGATGGAGTACAATGGTGGTAATATTTAGCCTGCTAATATTTAGGGTGCTAAACATTAAAATCCCAGGAAAGGAGCAGACTATATGAGCTGCATGAATAAACCCGAGCTTATCGGCCCCCTGCTGGGGTACTGCAACCACCGGGCCTATCAGCGGATGGAGCAGAAGCTGCGGCGCTATGGGGTCACGCCCATCCAGTGCCGGTCGCTGACGTATCTGCACCGGCAGCCGGGCCCCGTGACCCAGAAACAGCTGCAGCAGCATCTGGCCGTGAAGCCCTCCACCGTCAACGGCATCGTGGACCGGCTGGTGGAAAAGGGGATGCTGACCCGGTCCCCGGGGGAAAAGGACGGCCGGTGCCGCATCCTGCGGCTGACGGAGGCCGGACAGCAGTTTTATGACGACTTCGAGTCCATCACCCGGCAGATCGAGGACCTGATCCACCGGGGCATGGACCCCCAGGAGACGGAGACCCTGCGCCGGCTTCTGCTGCGGGCGGCGGACAATCTGACATCGGAGGAGGACAACGCATGATTCGGAAATTAGCCCCCTATACCAAGGGGTATCGCGTCTGGATATTCCTGGGCGTGCTGTGTTCGGCAGGCGAGGCCGTGCTGGAGCTGCTGCTGCCCAAGGCCATGAGCCAGATCGTGGACGTGGGCATCGCCAACGGCGACAAGGCGTACATTCTGGCCACGGGGCTGAAAATGATCCTGATGGCCCTGGCGTCCCTGGTGATGGGCGTGGGCGCGGCGGGCCTGGCGGCCAAGGCCGGTATGGGCTTCGGCGCCAACGTCCGGGCCGCGGAATATGCCCAGGTGCAGAGGTTCTCCTTTGCCAACATCGAGCGGTTTTCCACTGCATCCCTGATCACCCGGCTCACAAACGACGTCTCGTCGGTGCAGATGACCCTGATGATGGGGATGCGGATGCTGGTCCGGGCCCCGGTGATGCTGATCACCGCCCTGGTCATGGCCCTGACCATCAGCCTGCAGCTGAGCCAGGTGTTCCTGGTGGTGCTGCCGCTTCTTCTGCTTCTGGTGGCCATTGTCATCCGCTATGTGGGGCCGTTTTTCACCGCCCTGCAGAAGTCCACCGACGACCTGAACCTGGTGGTGCAGGAGAACCTCAACGCCATCCGGGTGGTGAAGTCCTTCGTCCGGGAGGACCGGGAGCAGGAGAAGTTCACCCAGCGCAGCGAGAAGCTGCGCCAGACGGCGGAGCGGGCCTTCAGCTTCGTGGTGCTGTTTGTCCCCCTGGTGACCCTGATCATGGGCGGCACCATCATGTCCATCATGTGGCTGGGCGGCCACTATGTGGCCGGGGGCACCATGCTCTCCGGCGACCTGATCGCCTTCTTCACCTACGCCTCCGAAATTCTCATGTCCCTGATGATGGTGGCCATGGTGATGATGGTGCTGACCCGGTCCATCGCCTGCGGCAAGCGCATTGTGGAGGTGCTGGAGGAGCAGCCCGAGATCACCGACTCCGCCGCCGACCCGGCCCTGACCGTTGAAAACGGCGAAGTGGACTTTGACCACGTTTATTTCAAGTATCACAAGGACAGCGACGCCTGGAACCTGGAGGACATCTGCCTGCATATCGACAGCGGCATGACCGTTGGCATCCTGGGCGGCACCGGCAGCGCCAAGAGCACCCTGGTGAGTCTGATTCCCCGGCTGTATGAGGCCACGGAGGGCGTTGTGTCTGTAGGCGGACACGACGTGAGGGAATATACCATGGAGGCTCTGCGCCAGGGCTGCGCCATGGTGCTGCAGAAGAACACCCTGTTCTCCGGCACCATCCGGGAAAACCTCCGCTGGGGCCGGGAGGACGCCACGGACCACGAGATGGAGGAGGCCTGCCGCATGGCCTGCGCCGACGAGTTCATCTCCCGGATGCCCGACGGCTACGACACCCACATTGAGCAGGGAGGCGCCAACGTCTCCGGCGGTCAGAAGCAGCGCCTGTGCATCGCCCGGGCCATTCTCCGGCGGCCCCGGGTGCTGATCCTGGACGACTCCACCTCCGCCGTGGACACCGCCACCGACGCCAAGATCCGGTCCGCCCTGCGCCAGGCCCTGCCCGGGGCCACCAAGCTCATCATCGCCCAGCGCATTTCCTCCGTCATGGACGCCGACCTGATCGTGGTGCTGGACGACGGCAAAATCTCCGGCGCAGGCACCCATGACCAGCTGATGGCCTCCAACCACATCTATCAGGAGGTTTACAAGTCCCAGCAGGAAGGAGCGACGATCGATGGCTGAAAACAAGAATCAAGCGCGGTCCGGCGGTCCGGGTCACGGTCACGGCCGGGGTCACGGCTATCAGCGGCCCCAGGATCTCCGGGGCACGGTGGGGAAGCTCCTGGCCTATATCGGCCGCTATAAGGCGGCGCTGATCGTGGTGGCGGTGTGCCTGGTGCTCAGCTCCGTGGGCTCCGTGGCCAGTAGCTACTTCCTCAAGCCCGCCCTGAACTATATCGCCGCCGGAAATTTCACGGGACTTTTCTGGATGCTGGTGGCCATGGGTGGCGTGTTCCTGGTGTCCGCCGGGTGCTCCTATGCCTATTCCCGGATCATGGTGCGCATCTCCCAGCGGACGGTGGCCACCCTGCGGCAGGACCTGTTCAACAAGCTCCAGTACCTGCCCCTGCGGTATTTCGATACCCACCAGTCCGGCGACCTGATGAGCCGCTTCACCAACGACATGGACACCGTGTCCGACATGATCAGCAACAGCTTCGCCAGCGTGGTGTCCAACCTGCTGACCTTCGTGTGCACGGTGGTGATGCTGGTGTATCTGAACTGGGCGCTGACGCTGATCACCTTCGTGTTCCTGGGGCTGATGCTCCTGGTGGTGAAGGGCGTGGGCGGCCGCAGCCGCACCAGCTTCCAGCAGCAGCAGGCGGCCCTGGGCAGTCTCAACGGCTACATTGAGGAGATGATCGAGGGCCAGAAGGTCATCAAGGTCTTTCACCACGAGCAGAAGACCATGGACGAGTTCGCCGCCCGCAACAGCGCCTATCGCGACGCCGCCGCCATGGCCCAGACCTACGCCGGGGCCATGATGCCCGCCATGGGCAACCTCTCCCGCATCAACTATGCCGTCACCTGCTGTGTGGGCGGCCTGCTGTCCATCTCCGGTGTGTTCGATATCGGCTCCCTGGGCGCGTACCTGCTGTATGTCAAGCAGGTGTCCCAGCCGGTGGGCCAGATCAGCCAGCAGGTGAATACCCTTCTGGCGGCGGTGGCCGGCGCCGAGCGGATTTTCGCCGTGATGGACACCGACTCCGAAACCGACGACGGCACCGCCACCCTGGTCCGGGTGCTGAAGGACGGCGATACCCTGACGGAGACGGACCGCCGCACCGGCCACTGGGCCTGGAAAAAGTCCGACGGCTCCCTGACGGAGCTGCGGGGCGACGTGCGGTTTGAGCACGTGGACTTCGGCTATGACCCGGAGAAAACCGTGCTCCACGATGTGTCCCTGTTCGCAGAGCCGGGGCAGAAGATCGCCTTTGTGGGCTCCACCGGCGCGGGAAAGACCACCATCACCAATCTCATCAACCGGTTTTACGACATTCAGTCCGGCGTCATCACCTATGACGGCATCGACGTGCGGGATATCCGGAAGGACTCCCTGCGCCGCTCTCTGGGCATTGTTTTGCAGGATACCCACCTGTTCACCGGCACCATCGCCGACAACATCCGCTACGGCAAGCTGGACGCCACGGATGAGGAGGTCCGGGCGGCGGCCAGGCTGGCCAATGCCGACACCTTCATCCGCCACCTGCCCCAGGGGTACGACACCGTCATCACCGGGGACGGCGGCAGTCTCAGCCAGGGCGAGCGCCAGCTGCTGGCCATTGCCCGGGCCGCCGTGTCGGATCCCCCGGTGCTGATCCTGGACGAGGCCACCTCCTCCATCGACACCCGCACCGAAAAGCTCATCGAAAAGGGCATGGACTCCCTGATGGCCGGGCGCACGGTGTTCGTCATCGCCCACCGGCTCTCCACCGTCCGCAATGCCCAGGCCATTCTGGTGCTGGAACAGGGCCGGATCATCGAGCGGGGCGACCACGCCGCCCTGATGGCCCAGAAGGGCAAGTATTACCAGCTGTGCACCGGCCAGGAGGAGCTTTCCTGACCGGAAGATACCAAAACACCAGGCAGGGCTTTGGCCCTGCCTGGTGCTTTGCCGCATTTGGGGGTGGATAATCGGCGGAGCACATTGGGCCCCCGCCCTACAAGACGTGTGTCGGTAGAAAATCCCGTAGGGCAGGGCCCGCGTGCCCTGCCGCAGGGGAATGGGATGATTCCCAGAGAACCGCCCGTAGGGGCCGCTGTCCTCGGCGGTCCGCGTCCCCGGAATCGGGATTTTTCCTTGCGGTGTCATTGCGAGGAGCGAAGCGACGCGGCAATCCGTATTCCCCTGTTCCTGATATGCAGGGACCCCCGGGGCGAGGCAGAGTCGTCCGCCCCTTGGCTCCCCCTTTGGGGGAGCTGTCGGCGCAGCCGACTGATACCAAAACCTGTTAAAAAGCTTGAAAAGCTTTTTATAGCACCGAAGGTGCGTCAGGTTTTGTATGAGACGTCACAGCGTGTTTTCACACGCTGTGCGCACGCACAGCCCACGGGATTCTTGATTAAATTTTTTAATCAAGAATCAGTATGAGAGGGAAAAATGCGAACAGATCGATCATACCATTCCGAAGCCCCTACGGACCCTCTCAGTCACCTTCGGTGACAGCTCTCCCGGAGGGAGAGCCAATCGCGTCCGGCCCGCTGTCCTCAGCGGGCCGCTACCCCGCCGGAACAAAAAGCCAGAGGCGGACCGGCGGTCTGCCTCTGGGGGCATAGTCGAATACAATTACTTCCTGATCTCGCCGTTGGCTGCAGCAGTCAGATAGGCATTGATAAACCCGTCAATGTCGCTGTTTCCCCGCAAAGCGGGACTTTGCGGGGCCCCCGGATCAAACCATGCCGGTCGGAAATGAATTCCGCCCGACCAAGGTTTTGCCGCAGGCAAAACGCTTGTGCGCCGCGCAGCGGCGATGTCATGGACGGCTGGCGTCTCTTACTTCTTGATTTCTCCGTTAGCGGCGGCCGTCAGATAGGCGTTGATAAACCCGTCAATGTCGCCGTTTCCCCGCAAAGCGGGGCTTTGCGGGGCCCCCGGATCAAATCATACCGGTCGGAAATGAATTCCGCCCGGCCAAGGTTTTGCCGCAGGCAAAACGCTTGTACGCCGCGCAGCGGCGATGTCATGGACGGCTGGCGTCTCTTACTTCTTGATTTCTCCGTTAGCGGCGGCCGTCAGATAGGCGTTGATAAACCCGTCAATGTCGCCGTCCATGACGGCCTGGATGTTGCCCATTTCGTAGCCGGTGCGGGTGTCCTTGGCCAGGGTGTAGGGCATGAACACATAGGAGCGGATCTGGCTGCCCCACTCGATCTTCATCTGCACGCCCTTCAGGTCGCTGATCTTCTCGGCGTGCTGCTGCATCTTCAGCTCCGCCAGCTTGGCCCGCAGCATCTTCATGGCGTTGTCGCGGTTCTGGAACTGGCTGCGCTCCGTCTGGCAGAACACCACGATGCCCGTGGGCAGGTGGGTCAGGCGGACGGCGGAGGAGGTCTTGTTGATGTGCTGGCCGCCGGCGCCGCTGGAGCGGCAGGCCTGCATCTCGATTTCCTCAGGCCGGATCTCGATCTCGCTGTCGTCGTCCAGCTCGGGCATGACCTCCACGGCGGCGAAGCTGGTCTGCCGCCGGGCGTTGGCGTCGAAGGGGGACACCCGGACCAGCCGGTGGACGCCGTTCTCGCTCTTGAGATAACCATAGGCGTTGTCACCCTCGATGAGGATGGTGGCGGACTTGATGCCCGCCTCGTCACCGGCCTCGTAGTCCATCAGCTGATAGGTGTAGCCGTGGCGCTCGGCCCAGCGGGTATACATGCGGTAGAGCATCTCGGTCCAGTCCTGGGCCTCGGTGCCGCCTGCACCGGCGTGGAAGGTGAGAATGGCGTTGTTGGCGTCGTATTCGCCGGACAGCAGCGCTGCCAGACGCCGCTCGCTGATCTCCTTTTCCAGGTTGTCGTACCCGGCGGTGACCTCCGGCAGCAGAGAGGCGTCGTCCTCCTCCTGGGCCATTTCACACAGGGTCACGGTGTCCTCCCACTCGGACACCAGACGGTCATACTTCCTGATGCGGTGCTCCAGACGCTTGATCTGCTGGGACACCTTCTGGCTGTGCTCGATGTTGTTCCAGAAGCCGTCCTGCTCCGTCTCGGCCTGCAGATCCTTCAGCTCCTGGCGGTCCTTGGGGATGCCCAGGGCCTTTTCCAGCTCGCCCAGAGTGGGCTCCAGGGCCTGGAGCTTCTGTTTATACTCGTCGTATTCAATGACTGCCATAGTCGGTCGTCTCCTTATCGAAAAAAATTCCTTAGCCTATCTATTATAGCCGGATATGGCTGTTCTGTAAAGGAAAATATACCCGTTTCCGGGAACTTTTCTTCACAGGATGAAGCCGCCGTCGCAGGTGAGGACCTGGCCGGTGATGAAGGAGGCTCCGTCCCCGGCCAGGAAGGCCACGGCGTGGGCAATGTCCTCCGGCGTGCCCAGGCGGCCCAGGGGCGTTTCCTGAGCCAGCTGCGGCAGTACCTCCGGCGGCAGCTCGTCCAGCATATCCGTGCGGATGACCCCGGGGGCCACGCAGTTGACCCGGATGTGGGTGGGGGCCAGCTCCATGGCCAGGGACCGGGTCAGGCCGATGAGCGCCGCCTTGGTGCAGGAGTATGTCACCTCGCAGCTGGCGCCCCGCTGGCCCCAGATGGAGGAGATGTTCACGATGCAGCCTGCGTGCTGGTGGAGCATCCGGGGCAGCACCGCCTGGATGGTGTGAAAAGCGCCGTCCACGTTGACGGAGAAGTAGCGGTGCCACAGCTCCTCAGAGATGTCCTGGAACAGGGCCTGGCCCGCCACACCGGCGTTGTTCACCAGCAGCGACACCGGGCCGAAGGTGTCCTCCACCCGGCGCACCATGGCCTCCACCTGGTCCCGCTGGGATACGTCCGCTTGGACCATCATGGCCCGGCAGCCCTCCGCCGTCAGCTGCTCCAGCAGCGACCGGGCGCAGTCCTCCCGGACCCGATAGTTGATGCATACGGTCCAGCCCTGCCGGGCCAGCTCCGCTGCCACGGCCCGCCCGATGCCCCGGGATGAGCCCGTTACCAGCGCGATTTTCTCCATGATGTTTGTCCTCCTGGGTAATAGTGAGAAAAGTATAGCAAAAAATTTGAAACTTTGCAAGAAAACTGTTGACAAATTGGGGCAGGCCGTGTAGAATACATACTGTTCCGCGCGGTTAGCTCAGCTGGTAGAGCACATGCTTGACGTGCATGGGGTCACAGGTTCGAGTCCTGTACCGCGCACCATAGCCGGACACCGATTCTGATGCGATGTGTATCACAATTGGTGTCCGGTTTTTATTTCATCCAAGTCGCGCAGATCATCTATTCAATATTTGGAAGATTCGACTAAGGGAGTGAATGTTTTGTTTTCAGTGACAGCGAGAATAAAAAAAGTTAGCCAGCCAAGAGGGGGCTACATTCCGCCCAAAGGACTAAAAGCAATCGAATACTACGACCAATACGAAATTGAGAAATTAGATTCTGCATACAAGCCAATTCAAGGATTAGCTGTTGATTATCTAACAAGATTTGTGAATGGAACACCGAAACAAGACGCTTTTCGCGTTTCTTTGATGGGGGCAGAGAAAGTCGATGAGCTTGATAATGCGAATCGGTTGTTAGACAATGTTAGAGGGTTGGATGCCGCATCAATCCGTAATGCCTGCCAGCTGGTCGGCTATGACGTTGCATACCGTAGGGGGAAAAATTATTTTTCACCCGTTGACAGGATATGTCCCAGCAAACAAATGGTGGAAAACATTACCATACTGGTTAACCGTAGCCGCACCTTCTTGAAAAGTGTTGGCCCAATTATTTCCAGCGGATTTACTTTTGAAGGTGGCTATAATCGTATTATCGACAGCGGTGACGGTGATTACCTGACCCGTGATACGCTGTGGGATTTTAAGATTTCTGATGCCGCTCCTACGAAAGAACACACGTTGCAGATACTGGTTTACTACATATTGGGCATTCATTCAAGGCACCCGGAGTTTCAAGAGATAAAAAATTTAGGTATATATAACCCGGAGCTTAACATTGCACACACCATACCTTTGTCAGATATTTCGGATGAGACCTTTTATAACGTCAGCAGGGATGTTATTGGTTACTGTATGCCTGCCGATATAGAGGAGTGGAGGCGGGCGACTGGTACAAGTGAAGATGCAATGAACAAGTTACGTACTGATCTTGCTGCCGAACTCAATGATACCGGTTTTTCACCGGAGAAATGCAAAGACGGTATCCACGATATAACGCTGGATGATTATTGGAGCTTCTATCAGAAAATATCAACTACACCCAGGCCAAAATTTTCAGGCATCCGTTCCATCAAACTTGTCAAAAATTCCGGTTATTTTATGTTTGTGGGCTTTTCTGAAATAGGAACTAAATACATTATGCATGGCGGGAAGAAAAGAAATCTCGACCAGTCCTTGGAGTATTACTACCAGATGCTACCCGAATATGCAAGTGCAGTGATGCGGAAGTTTTCAAAATATTGGGATGCTTTATACGGTATATCAAGGCAGATCCAATCTGTTGTTCTCAACGAAGAGGAGGTTGAAAACTGCTACCAGAAATATGTTTCCCAATGCAAGGCGGATAATGCCATATACGTGGATATGAGATCGTGGAAAACCCAACACAAGGATCAGTATTCGTTCTATGGAAGGGTACACGGTTGCATAGTAGACATTGATAATTTCAACCATATCTATCTGAACCCTTATGATGGTTCAGTTTCACCATATTGGGCAACATCCAAGTACCTGAAGTTTGCATATTCAAATGTTGCCAGTCTGATTGCGGCCAAGAGACCTGAAATGCTGATGGCATTCAATCGCATGGTCGATGCAAACGCTGGAAAAGAAGTCGCTCTGCTTACATTGGCCGCTTCAAAGGAAGCGGGAAAAATCTCTGTGCTTGAGCAGCAGAAGATCGATACGTGCTGTACGCCCGTGACGGATACAAGTATGAATGATATTTCAGACCGTTTAGGGCTGTTGCAGAGAATATATGACTATCATTACGTTTGTGCATGGTACGATAAGCTCGAGGACGAAGATACACGTCCCGCTAGACTCACTGCGGGAGAATCAGAGCGGTAAATTGCAATGTTCTTGAACTTTTTGACAATGGCAGACTTTTTCGGCAGTCCTACAGTCCCGATGGCTTCTCATCGAAGCCATCGGGACTTGTTTCATTTGAACTAACCGCACGAATCTGATATAATTCAATCGCCAATCCCCGCTTTTACAGGAGAATGCACATGATCGTGACAATCGATTCCTTTGAGAAATACCGGGCGTTCATCCAGGACATTTCGCGCGACCCGCTCTTTTGTGACCCACATTTCACATATGACTCCGATAATCTTTACGGTTCACTGCACCGGAAGGACGAATCCGCGTTTGCCGTTGTGACAGACGGGACCGTGCAGGGCCTGTTCGTCTGGCTGATCCTTCCCGACCGGCGGTACATGGAGATGCTGATCGGGCTGACAAGGTCTGAGGCGGCTTTTTCCGAGATGCTGTCCCATCTGGCGGAAAGCTATCCGGGCTATCAGGCCGATTTCGTGCTCAACCCGAAAAACACGGCCCTATTTCGCGTTCTGGCCGGGAAAGGCGCTTATTTTGACGGGGAACAGCAGAAAATGCTCCTGACCGGCCCTGGGCCTGCCATATCAACGGACTGTGTGGAGCCATACGCGGAAAAGTGGCAGGCTCAGTACCGCGCGCTGCATCGCACGGACACCTACTGGACGGCGGAGCGCGTTCTTTCAGCGCCGGAGCGGTTCCGTGTTTTCCTCGCCGTGGAGGACCGGCAGTTTCTGGGATACCTGGACGTTACATACGGCTGCGATATAAACGAACCGTATGATCTGTTGGTCAGGCCCGGACTGCCCTTCCGGAAATATGCGGTCCCCCTGCTGGCAGAGGCGGTCAGACGAAACGGGCCGAACCGGATGATGGCGCTGGTTTACACAGACGCGGCGGAGGAAATCGCGGCCTACGCTGCGTCCGGATTCGAGAAGGTCGAGGGGCAGAACAGCGTGTACGCCTCTTACCGGCTCTGATCGGCCAGCGGTACTCAGTCGATGTGCTCGCGGACGAATTTGTCGAATACCCAGCTCTCACCGGAATAGAGAATATCGTATAAAGTATCCTCCAGCTCCCGCTTTGAAAGACTGTGGATATAGGCGATGATCTTCTCGTCCAGCTCCTCCTGCTGCCGCTCCTCCTCCGCCTCGTATTCCAGGACATCCCTGTAATATTTTTCGGCTTCCTCCGGAAAGCAGGAGAAGAACAGCGCCACCTGGTGCTTGCAGACGATCCGCTTTCCGTCAGCGTGCGGACAGTTGCAGTGCGATTTTCTGGGGTGTTCAATATCAATGAACACCTCGTACTGTGCGTGATTGCTGCCGGACACCGTGCCGGTAAACTTCGTTTCCGATAGCTGCTGTTTTGCCAGGACCTTGCCGCTTTTATAGTAACTGTAGCCCCGCCACACGGAAGCGCCGCTGGCTATATCCAGAATACCCATATAATAACTCCTTATAAGCTGTGCGGCCCCTGACCGGGGGCCGCACGTTTTTTATGCCCCCTGCCGGTCTGCCGCGCACGGGCGGCCGGTGCTGGCGGGAGAACGCCTTACCGCAGGAGTTCATGATAACAGGAAAAACCGGAAAAAGCAACGCTCCCTGCCGCCGGAACCCCTCTGATCCCTGTGGATTTTTAGAAAAGTACGCTAAGGCTTTGTGAAAAAGGTAAAAACGCAAGTTCACAATTTGTTAAAATAATGGAAACTATCGCTAAGAACTTGACAAAGTGTCCTGTTTGCGAGTAAGATGAAGGCACCAAATCTGAGGAGGTAAATCACCCTAATGGAAAAGAAAGGTACCAAAATAGCG
>ERZ857827.569-NODE-569-length-50686-cov-28.241354_pt1 | contig 50686 bp, 34 predicted proteins | sample MGYA00519761_ERZ857827 | MGnify/ENA primary metagenome ERZ857827 (study PRJEB31778, sample SAMEA3449370) | human gut metagenome | biome: human gut; feature: human-associated habitat; material: faeces | place: United Kingdom | collected 2010/2012 ... | reverse complement strand
ACGGACCCCGGTCCCGACCAGCCGGCCGGAGGCGGAGGCGCGACGGGCGCAGGGCCTCCCGCGGGCGTGCAGCACACGGCGGCAAAGGTCAGCGCCGTCAGCAGACATATCCGGCGTGCGCGCATGCTATTTCCGCTTGGGGTTCTTCGGAAACCAGCCTTTGGCCACGCGCTCGCGCTGTTCGAACAGTTCGCCGATCGACCACAGCGACGAGGCGCCCCACACGGCCAGCAGCGTCGACCAGAGGATGTGCCGCACGGCGATCGAACCGGCGACGGCGGCAATTCCCATCACGAGGAACAGCCACCAGATTTTCACCCCGAAATAGTATTCGCCCTTGGTGACCATCGGGTGAAAGATGCCGATGATCAGAAAGGTGGCGATGCCGATGACGATTCCGGTGAGGTTGTATTGCGCTAAAAATTCCATGGTTTTTATCCGTTAAATCATGATTCGGAGGATTGAGGATCGCGGTCGGAGGAGCGTTGGTAGGCCCGCAGGCCGAAGTCGGGAAGGACGGCGAACAGGTGGTCGAAAACAGCCCCCTGCACGGCCTCGTAGGCCACCCAGTCGGTCTCCCGGGTGAAGCAGTAGACCTCGACCGGGATGCCTTCCGGGGTGGGCTGGAGCATCCGGACCATCTGCATCAGGTCGGGGTGGATGCCCGGGTGGCCCTTCAGGTAACGCGCGGCGTACTCCCGCAGGGCGTAGAGGTTGACGACGGGTTCCGCGTCGGGCGTCGTCCCGGCCAGCCCTTTTTCGCGGAGTGCGGCCAGCTCCGCGGCCGTGCAGTTGTGCACCGAACTGGCATCGATCAGCAGCGACCGCTTGATGCGCCGTCCGCCGCTGTCCCACATGCCGCGCCAGTTCTGGAACGAATCGCTGACCAGCGCATAAGGCGGGATGGTGGTGATGGTCTTGTCGAAATTCTGCACCTTGACCGTCGTCAGCGTCACCTCCGTCACATAGCCGTCGGCGCCGTATTTGGCCATTGTGATCCAGTCCCCGGGGCGCAGCATGTCGTTGGCCGAGAGCTGCACGCCGGCGACCAGCCCCAGGATGCTGTCCCGGAAAATCAGCATGATGATGGCTGCCGAAGCGCCCAGTCCCGCGAGTACGGCCGTGGCGTCCTGCCCGATGAGGATGCTGACAATGAGAATCGCCCCGACGCATACCGCCAGCAGCTTGATCATCTGGTAAACGCCTTTCAACGGACGGTTGCGCAGCGTCTCGTGGCGGCTGGAGATCTCGTAGAGCGTATCGAGGAACGCCGCGACGAGTTGCAGGACGGCGACGATCAGGTAGATCAGGCAGGCCTTGTGCAGCACGTTCAGCAAAACGGGCGTGTCGTAGAAAGCCACCCGGAGCAGGACGTACCAGATCAGAGGCGGAATCAGGCGCGCCGCGCGGTGCATCACCTTGTCGCTGAAAAGGTGGTCGTCCCACACGGCTTTCGTCCGGGCGCTGATTTTTTGCAGAAGCGGAACGACCAGGCGGCGGAACAGAACCGCCGCCGCATAGGCGACGACGAGTATGCCCAGGATAATGACTGCCTTGACAGCCAGATTGACATACGTTTCGCTCCATCCGGCTTCGGTCAGCCAGCGGGCTATCGCGTGGTTCGTCTCTTCCATATGTTTACGATGTCGATTGGTCCGATGACAAAGATACGAAAAAGTCGGACCGTTGCAAAACCGAACCGCATGCGATTCGGCAAAACCTCCCGACCTCCTGAAAGTGTCGTTACGACACCAAAGGTACGAAAAAGTCGGATCGTTGCAAATCCGAACCGCATGCGGTTCGGCAAAACCCCGGAAGGTAAAAAAGGACCGGCGGTTACATACTCCATGAAGAATCAAAAAGCAGTGACGCAACGTTCAGCCGCCGGTCCGTATGGCCGGGCCGGCGCTTTCGAAAAAGAAAGGCGCAGGCCCCAAGATACCCATACTCACGTGAAGGTCTGCAACAACCCATGCCGAATACAGATACAAGGAACCCACGCCCGTAACGCGCAGTTTCGATAACAAGCAAGTCAGAACCTCTCGTTGCCGGGCCGTGGGCCGACAACTCGCGGAGCATCCTTGCACCTTCGCCTCGACATTTGAAAGTTGCAGTTTTCACGTGAAGCAAAGCAAACAATCCGCACGCAGGCGAATCGTCAAGACAAAGGTAGCAAAAAAAACGTTCCGTGCAACAGTCGGGCCGTTTATTCTGGCGGAACGGCTTCGTTTGCGGATGCCGACGGCAAAAGGCAGAATTACGGTTTTCCCACGCGGGGTATCGCTGCCTTTTGGTGGCAAAAGGTAGCAAACACAGTCTTCGACTGCTGTTCTTTGCCGCTTTTTGGTCGGCAAAAAGCGGCGCAAAAACCGACCCGCCGACAAAAAAGGCTGAAAGACGCGGCCTAACGCTGGCTCCGGGCGACTATTCGCGGGTTTGTAAACAAACCGTCCCCTCCGCTCGCGCTTTTAGTCCGCCTCTTTCTTGACGCCTTTTTCGCCAAGCGGGATTCATTCGCCGCCACAGCGGCGGGAAGGATGCGTCCGGAACAAGCAGGAAGCACAGAAGCCTACGATCGCCCCTGGAAGCGGTTTTAAACCGCCGCATTATCGTTCGGAGCGGAAAAAAAGAGCATTCTCCGGCCCGCGTGCCCGGAGCGGGAGGCTGTAAAGGCTTGATCTTACTGCGCCCGCTCAACGCGGGCCGGAGAAGACTCCCGCGGAGAACGACATGCGGATGGTTTTGGTGCTACCTTTTGCCATCAAAAGGTAGCTATGCCCCGCGGGCGAAGACCGCGGCGTTACTACTTTTTGCGGCCAAAAAGTACAAAATGCCCCGCAGTCGAAGACCGCGGTTAACCGCCGACCGAAAAGCGGCATAATCCCGGATCGCCGGGATGGGACCGGGCGAACGAAACCGCACGTCAGGGTCCGCAAAAAAGGCGGCTCCCGAAGAAGCCGCCCGAAAATACTCAATACTATTTAATATACGGTGTCGTCAGAAACTGTATTGCAGCATCACGTTCACGCGGTTGGCGTGCCCCTTGTCGTTCGACATGTCCTTGCGCGAACCGTAGAGGTACTCGCCGGCCACCTTGCAGCGCGGGGTGATCGAATAGAAAATGTTGCCGAAGATATACTGGCCCTGCTTGTACTGGTCGTCGGAGTAGAAACCGTGGCTGCGCTGCACGCGGACGGTCGAATAGCCTCCCGAGATGAACAGACGCGGGGTCAGGTTGATCTGGGCCGCGGCCTGCCATCCCCACATGGGCATGGTCTGAATCTGGTCGGCGTTCTCCGGATTGGGCGTGAAGTCGAGCCCCGAGCCGGTCAGGTCCTGGATATACGGGGTGACGCCCTTGCCGTAGACGCCGTTCATAAAGAGCCGCAGGGGCTGCGCCACCTTGATCGTGCCGCTGAACTGCACGCCCCATCCCAGCAGCGAGGTGTTGTTGCCCGTGCGGAGGTTGTGGAGGTACATGTTGCGCACGACGCCCGAAGCCCGGATGTGACTGTCGCGGTTGGCGCCCCAGGCATACTGGAAGTAGGCCGGGAAATCGGGAACGCGCTGTTTCAGCGTCGCGAAATTGTCGTTGTAGGTGCCGCTGACCGAGGGCATCTCGGCCGCAACGCCGAACTTGAGGTGGTTGTCGGCGAAGGCGTATTCGTAGCGGATCATCGTGGCGAAGTTGAAGTTATAGGCGTTGGGACCCTGGAAGTCGATGGTCGTCGGGGCTGCCGAAAGGTCGCAGAAGGTCGTCACGTCGCGACCCAGCGTAAAGCCCAGGAACGACACGTAGGCCGAACGCAGGCGGGGCGTGTAGCTGCCCTCGGCGCCTCCGCGGAAGTCGGCGTCCATGAACACGACCACGCGGCCCAGCGCACGGGTGTTGGTGATGGCCTTCATAAACAGACGCGAGGTCGAAGCGTCCATCATCAGCTTCTGCCTGGTATCGTAATTGCCGTGAACGGGAATGTCGTAGGTCACGAAGTCGATGTTGTCGACGATGCCGTCGAAGTCATACCCGGCGCGGAGGCTGACGAAACCGCCCAGCGAGAAGGAGAAACGGTTGTTCTTCGTGGCGAAGACGAACTGCGGTTTCTCGACCTGCTGGAAGCCCGGACGGTGGGTCTCGATGTAGTCCTGCGTGGCGTTGTCCATGGCCATGCGGTTGAGCGCCGCCGCCTGCTGCATCGCATAAGGCCCGTAGTTGTAGATGGTGTCCACCTCCTGCACCGAGATCAGGTAGACCGTAGGCGAATATTCGCCGCGCATGGCCCTGCGCTCGTAACGCTGCGCCGACGCGGAAGCTGCAAGCAGCAGAGCCACGATTAAAAGTCGAAATGTTTTCATAAGCCGAATAAATTTGGTTTTATTAATGTTCTTGCTCGTTCTCAAAGAGTTGTAACTCATCGGACAAATCAGCAAGTTGTATGCCAAAGAAAACCGCGGGAAAAGCAATTTTTCGTATCTTTGCCGAATATAAATAAAAGGTATATGCTCTTTTTTCTGACGTCGATACTCTCCCTGACGGCCATCGCCGCCGATTTCATCCATTTCCGCCGTCGCCGCCGCCGGAAGCTGCCCGTGCGCCGCGCACTCGTGGCGTGGGTCGCCGCGACCGACGCCCTGCCGATTCTCTCGTCGCTCATAGGCGCCTTGAGCCGCGACAACGGTCCGGAGCTGATGTACCTCTATATGTGGCTGTTCTGGGCGTGGATCGTCACCGTTCCGCCGCGTCTGGCGTTCTATGCGTTCAACTTCGTGAACCTGCGCCGCACGGGCTACGTCGCGGCCTGCGCGTTCGTGCTGTTCGCCCTCTGGGGCACGACCCGGGGACGCACCTCCATCCGCGTCAACCGGGTGGAGATCTGCTCCGACCGCATTCCCGAGGCCTTCGACGGCTTCCGGTTCGTGCAGATCACCGACATGCACGTCGGGACCCTCGTCCGTCCCGAACGCGAACTGACGCGGCTGGCCGACAGCGTGAACGCGCAGCGCCCCGAGGCGGTGTTCTTCACGGGCGATCTGGTGAACATCCGCGCCGGAGAGCTGGACGAACGCACCACGGCGCTCCTGCGGCGGATCGCAGGCCCGGTCTGGTCGGTCACGGGCAACCACGACGTGGGAACCTACATCAAGGATTCGCTGCGTTTCCCGGCGGCCGGGGAGGCCCGCGAAGTGGTCGCGCGCCAGCGGGCGATGGGGTGGACCGTCCTGGAGGACACGACCGTCTACCTGCGGCGCGGCGCGGACAGCATCTCGCTCACGGGGTTGTCGTTCGACCCCGCGCTGCGCGAACGCCGCCACGACCGCGACCTGCCGGGAACGGCCATTCCCAAGGCTTACGCCGGAGTTCCGGATTCGCTCTACAACATCGCCCTCGTACATATCCCGCAGCTCTGGGAACAGATCGTCGAGGCCGGCTACGGCGATCTGACGCTCTCGGGGCACGTGCATTCGATGCAGCTGAAAATCAGGCCCTGGGGTCGCGGATGGTCGCCCGCGAAATGGATCTACAAACACTGGAGCGGACGCTACGACACGGGCCGCCACACACTTTATGTCAACGACGGCACGGGATATGTTGCATATCCCATGCGGCTGGGCGCATGGCCCGAAGTCACCCTGTTTACCTTGAAACGATGCAGATAACACTATCTTTCGCCACGACGGCCGACGGCTACCTGGACGACAACAGCCCCCGGCGGCTGATGATCTCGACGCCCGAAGACTGGGAGGCGGTCCTGCGCCTTCGGGCCTCGCACGACGCGATCCTCGCGGGAGCCGAAACGCTGCGGCGCGACGATCCCGCCCTGCTCCTGCGCGATGCCGCGGCGCGGGAACTGCGCCGTGCCCGGGGCATGCGGCCCGACCTGACGAAAGTCACCCTCACACACTCGGGACGGCTCTCGCCGTCGATGCGCTTCTTCACGGAGGGCGACGCAGACCGCTACGTGTTTTCAGAAAAGGAACTTCCGGAATTGAAAGGCGTTGCAGAGGTTATTTCAAGCGACGGTTCAATTACGGCTTCAGCGATCGTCACCGAACTCGAAAAGCGCGGCGTGGAGCGTCTGCTGGTCGAGGGGGGAGCCTCCGTCCTGCGCATGTTCCTCGCCGAAGGGATGGCCGACACGGTGCGCCGGGCGGTCAATCCGCAGCTGACGCTGGGACCGGAGCGGGGCGGCGCGCAGTTCCGGTTCGAGGTCCCGGAGGGGGCCGCATGCCGGCGGGAAAATCTGGGCGGCATGGAGGTTGCGACCTGCACGCTTCGTCCCGACACCCGGGACGAAGACCTCCGCTACCTGACGCAGGCCGTGGCCGAAGGACTGCGGTGCGTGCCCAGCCGGACCTCCTATTGCGTCGGGGCCGTGGTGGCGCTTCCCGACGGGAGGAGCTTCACGGGCTACACCCACGAGACTTCGCCCACGCACCATGCCGAGCAGGAGGCGATCCGCAAGGCGCTCGACGCGGGCGCCGAATTGCGCGGGGCGGCGATCTACTCCTCGATGGAGCCGTGCTCGCAGCGGAAGAGCGAGCCGGAGAGCTGCACGCAGCTGATCCTGCGCCACGGATTCGCGCGCGTGGTCTTTGCGCTGTACGAACCCGACCGGTTCGTCCGCTGCCGCGGGGCGCAGACGCTGCGCGAAGCGGGTGTCGACGTGCGGGTTTATCCCGAACTGGCCGAAGGCGTGCGCCGGGCCAACGCCCACCTCGGGAGGTGAAACGGGCGTGATTTGTGTCCATAAGGGCCTAAAAATGGCCTAAACGCCCTCCGGGCTGAAGAAGATATTGCAAGAAAATCTATCTTTGTCGAATAAACGCATGAATACTATGAAAATAGCTGTCAAGATCGCCTTCATGGCGGCGGCGACGATCCCGGCGGCGGCGTCCGCGCAGGAGGCCGGGCGGATGCTCTCGCTCGACGAGGCGGTCGCCGTCACCCTCACGGAGAACCCTGCGCTGAAAGCCGCGGCCTACGAGGAGCGCGCCGCACAGCAGCAGCGCCGCGCGGCCATCGGTCTCCGCATGCCCCAGATCAACGTCACGGGCGCATACGCCTACATGGCCAAGGACATCGGATTCGACTTCAACGACCTGAAAGGCCCGGTCAAAGAGGGCGTGGCGGGCGGACTGACGGCGCTCGTGCAGAACGGGCTGATCCCCGCCGACAAGATTCCGACGCTCCAGGGGCTTCTGAACCCGATGATGGATGCCGACTGGTTCCTCAAGGTGCAGGATCAGAGTCTCGGATTCGTGGGAGGCGAGGTGACCGTCCCGATCTGGATGGGCGGCAAGATCAACGCCGCGAACCGCGCCGCGCGGATCAACGAGAAGACGGCCGTCGCGCAGGGCAACCAGACCCGCAACGCGCTGATCTCGGAACTCGTGGAGCGTTATTTCGGACTGGCCCTCGCCACGCAGGTCGTCGCCGTGCGTCAGCAGGTGGTGGACGGCGTGCGCAGGCATCTCGAAGACGCCCGGGCGCTCGAACGCAACGGCATGATCGCCCAGACCGAACGCCTCTACGTGGAGTTCAAGATGGCCGAGGCCGAACGGGAGCTGGCAAACGCCAAATTGCAGGCCGAGACCATCGCCAGCGCGCTGTCGAACACCCTGGGGCGCGAGAGCGACTGGCGTCCGGTGACGGCGATGTTCCTGCTCGCGAAGGTCGAGGATCTGGCCTATTATCAGGACCTCGCGCAGGCGCGCAACCCGCTGCTCAGCCAGGTGTCGCTCAAGCGCGAACTGGCCCAGGAGGGCGTGCGCGCCCAGCGAGCCGATTTCCTGCCGCAGGTGGCGGCCATCGGCGGCGGTTCGTTCTACAACTACCAGGTGGCGGGACTCGTGCCGCGCTGGGCCGTGGGCGTGGGGGTCAACATCAAGATTTTCGACGGTCTCAACCGCGAATACAAGTACTCGGCCGCCAAACAGACCGTGCGCCGCGTGGGCGAGTTGCAGAACAAGGCCGGGAAGGACATCGCGGTGCTGGTGGAGAAACTCTACAACCAGATGATGAACTACCGCAACCAGATGACCTCGATCGACGCGTCGCTGAAATTCGCCGAGGAGTATCTCCGGATGAAGAACGCCGCGTTCCTCGAAGGGATGAGTTCCTCGTCGGACCTGATCGACGCCGAGCTGAACCTCGCGGGAGTGCGCACCGAGCGGCTGCAGGCGGCCTACAACTACGACCTGCTGCTGGCCCGGCTGCTCGAGGCCGCGGGCATCAGCGACGAATATCCGTCCTACGCGCGCCGCAACGACGCGCAGGCGGTTCTCTTCGACGGCTCAAGAAGCGGAAATTAGATCGGGAAAGGACGGGCTTCACGTTACGGCCCGTCGCCGGCCCCCGCAAACAATACGAAATAGATAACAAGCAAACGATATGAAACGAAGCAACGTAATCGGAATTCTGGCGGCCGCAGCGGTCATCGTCCTCTCGGTCGTACTGATCAGCTGGTACCTCACCAAACGGACCCCGACGCTGATTCAGGGCACGGTGGAGTGCACCACCTACAAAGCCTCGTCGAAGGTTCCGGGCCGCATCGACGACATGAAAGTGGCCCAGGGCGACCGCGTGGAGAAGGGACAGCTCCTCTACACGCTCTCGACGCCCGAACTGGAGGCCAAGCTCCGGCAGGCCGAGGCCGTGAAGAGCGCCGCCGCCGCGCTGGACGCCATGGCGCTGGCCGGCGCCCGCGTGCAGCAGATCGAGGCCGCGATGAACATGTGGCAGAAGGCGCAGGCCGGGCTGGAACTGGCCCGCAAGACCTACGAGCGCGTGCAGAACCTCTACAACGACGGAGTGGTTCCGGCGCAGAAGCTCGACGAGGCCACGGCCAACTACAAGGCCATGGAGGCCACGGCGCTGGCCGCCAAGGCGCAGTACGACATGGCGACGGACGGCGCCCGCAAGGAGGACAAGGAGGCCGCCGCGGCCCGCGTCCGCCAGGCCGAAGGGGCTGTCAGCGAGGTGGAGTCGTACATCAGCGACGCGATGGTCTATTCGCCCGTCACGGGCGAGATCTCGACGATCATCGCCGAGGAGGGCGAACTGGTCAGCAGCGGCTATCCGGTGGTGGCCATCCTCGACATGAGCGACCTGTGGGTGACCTTCAACGTGAAGGAGACGCTGCTTCCGGGCCTTCGGATCGGGACCCGCATGAACGGCTATGTCCCGGCGCTGGACAGCGACGTGGAGTTCGAGGTGACCTACATCTCCCCGCAGGCCGATTTCGCAACGTGGTCGGCGACCCGCACGCAGGGCGGGTTCGACATCCGCACCTTCGCCATCAAGGCCAAGGCCGTCACCGAGGCCGCGAACATGCGCCCGGGCATGAGCGTGCTCGTCGACTGGGACCAAATCGGAAAGTAAGCGATGCCCGGATTCCTGCACAACACCTGCGCCGTGATGCGCCGCGAGACGGGCCGGATAACCCGTCAGCCGATGTATTTCGTGCTGATGATCGTCCTGCCCGTGGTGTCGTTCGCGTTTTTCGCCCTGCTGTTCAACCAGGGTGCAATCCGCAACATCCCGATCGCCGTCCTGGACCAGGACAACACGACGCTTTCGCGCAAGGCCGTGCAGATGATCGACGACACTCCGACGGCGATGGTGGCCTACGGCATTCAGGGCATGGACGAGGGCGAGCGGCTGATGCGCGAAGGGCGGATCATGGCCATCGTGCAGATTCCGGCCTTCTTCGAGAAGAACATTTTGAGCAACAGCCAGACCCGCCTCGAAAACTACGTCTCGGGAACGAACATCACGGTCAACGGACTGCTGTCGAAGGACATCCAGACCGCCGTGACGACCTTCACGGCCGGCATTCAGCTCCAGGTGCTTATGAAGCAGGGGCTTACGCAGCGGCAGGCCATGGCGCAGCTGATGCCCGTGCGTTTCGACAAGCACGTGCTCTTCAATCCGCACATCAATTACGGATACTACCTCTCGCCGAGTTTCATGCCCATGATGCTGATGATCTTCGTGGTGATGGTGACCGTTTTCGCCATCGGCACCGAACTCAAGCACGCCACGGCCCGCGAATGGCTCGGCACGGGAAATGGTTCGGTCGCGGCGGCGCTCGCGGGCAAGGTGCTGCCCATCACGGCGGTGATGTTCCTGATCTCGCTGGTGATGCTGGTGATCAACTTCAAAATCGTGGGAACGCCGCTGAACGGCAGTCTTGCGGTGATTCTCGCCGGCACGCTGCTCTTCATTTTGAGCTACCAGTCGATCTCGGTGCTGATCGTCTCGCTGCTGGCCAACCTGCGCCTGTCGCTCTCGATCGGCGGCGGATATTCGGTGCTGGCCTTCACCTTCTCGGGACTGACGTTCCCGATCATGGCCATGTGGGAGCCGATGCAGTGGGTGAGCAAGATCTTCCCGTTCACCTTCTACACCGATATTTTCGTCGACCAGATGCTCCGCGGCACGCCGTGGGTCTACTCGCTGCCCGACCTCTGCTACATGTCGCTGTTCATCGTTTTACCGCTCCTGTGCCTGCCGCGCCTGAAAAGGGTCTGCACGGAGGAAAAATTCTGGGGGAGATTGTGATATGAGCCGATTTACGAAACAAACAGCCTCTTACTGGAAACAGCTCGGATCGGTCGTCCGCAACGAGTTCCGGACGATCTTCAAGGACGGTGGCGTGATGCTGATTCTGATTTTCGCCCTGATCATCTACGCCACGGCCTACTCGCTGGCCTACGGATCGCAGGTGCTCCGCAACGTGCCGATCGGCGTGGTGGACGAATGCCGCACGCCGACCAGCCGCAGTCTGATCGACACCTTCAACGCCGGGCCGAACACCTATGTGGCCTACAATCCGACCTCGATGGAAGAGGCCAAAGAGCTGTTCTACGGCCGCAAAATCTACGGCGTGGTCTACATTCCGTCGGACTACGAGGAGAAACTCTACGGCGGCGAGCAGGCCAACGTGGCGATTTACGCCGACGCCAGCTACTTCCTGATGTACCGCCAGGTTTTCCAGGAGGTCGTGACCTCGATCGGCAAGACGGGGGCGATGGTCGAATTCCAGCGCCTGATCGCCAAGGGGGCCAACATCCCGCAGGCGCAGGCCACCACCCAGCCCGTGATCTACCAGTCGCACAACCTGTTCAACCCCTATCTGGGCTACGGCACGTTCGTCATGCCGGCGATCATCATGGTCATCATCCAGCAGACGATGCTGATCGGCATCGGCATGATCGGCGGCACGTGGCGCGAATTCGGACTTTACCGCAAACTCTGCCCCGCAGGGCGGCGGCGGATGTCGACGCTGCCCATCGTCCTGGGACGCGGACTGGTCTACGCGCTGATCTACGCCGTGACCTGCACCTATATCCTCGGCCTGCACTACCGGCTGTTCCACTTCCCGATGAACGGCGCGACGGGAGCCGTCATGCTCTTCATGGCGGCATATCTGGCGGCCTGCATCGCCATGGGCATCGCCGTATCGACGCTGTTCCGCTACCGCGAAAACTCGCTGCTGCTGTTGCTGTGGACCTCGATCCCGGTGCTGATGCTCAGCGGCGTGTCGTACCCGCGCCAGGGCATTCCCGACTGGCTGTTCAACCTCGGACAGCTGTTCCCGAGCAGCCACGGCGTCAACGGCTTCATCCGTATCCAGACCATGGGGGCCTCGATCCCCGAGGTTTTCGCCGAAATCAAGTGGCTCATCATCCTCACGGTCGTTTACGGCGGGCTGGCCTGCATCGGCATTCACCAGGTGATCGGCCGCGAACAGCGGGAACATCCCGCCCGGAAGGAAAACGGGGACGAAGGGCGCTAACGGCTCCGTACGCTCCGTACACACGCAAAAAGAGACGCCGGATTTTGGTCCGGCGTCTCTTTTGTGAGTAAACGGCAGTCTAAAATTTATCGGGATTTTCCTCCTTATACTGCTTGTAGGAGATATACGACAGGTATCTATCCACCGTCGCCTTGTCGGTGGCGATATGCCCGACAACCCGGCAGTAATCCTCGTAAACGCCCTTCGAAGTCTGTCCACCCATGTATGCAAAGGGTTGCCGGCCTTTCATCACGAATACACCGTCCTTGTAATAGAGCAGTTCGAGCGTCGTCCGGGCAGCATACTGATCATAGTTGGCGGTCTTCGCACTCTCTTCGATCCCGGGATTATAAAGGGCCAATGTATTCTTCATTTCACCGCTGACACTCCATTGATCGCCTTCCGAATATACCGTCGGGCCGGGAATATGCATAAGCGTAAAGAATGTACGGCATATACCAGTGGGAAGAAGCATCATGCTATTCATGAGAGCCGCTCCGTCCATAACGCCACTCTCGGTTTTTCCATTCGTATAGGTTATATCGATGTCGTCAATCAGCCAGACACCCCGCTGTGCGTCCGCTATGAATACGGCCATATCGATTTTTCCATCGTAACCGATCATCAGTTCGTGGATTTTCGCCTCCACCGAAGTTTTAGGAACAAACTCGGGATCACCTTCGCATGCCGACAGCATCGCCGACGACAGGACTAAAATTGTTATCAACTTTTTCATAAGAAATCATGATTTAAATTACTATCAATACGGGGTAAACGGATCGATGTTATCATCTGCAATCCATCGAAGATATATCCATTGCCAGAAGCGACTCCATTTCCAGGAGCAAAATAGCCATCACAACTGCCATCCCAGCCCCAATTATAATGGACCAGATTGGTTGTCTGAACGGTGGAACTTGTCAGCACATATTCATAGTGAGGAATCAGACCGGGTTCATCGTTATCTACCAGCCTCTCTTCGTAATATTCCGTACCGATACGCGAATAGATATATCCATCGGCAATCCATGCGTGGCCTCCTTCTGAAATATCATTCGCCCTTACATAAACGGGGTGTGTTTCGTCCAGATTGGTTCTAATTGAAGCTATCTCATAGCTTGCAAGGCCCGAAGCGCAACTATAGCCAAAAGAGATCATACAACTGGGCACATTAGATGAAGCAGCACCACTTCCTGTCCTTTTATCATTCTCATATTCTGGATAATATCTCATCCCGACCCGTTGTCCGATTTCCCGCATCAGTGCGGGCACTTGGTATACGTATGGATAACTTATCATCGAAGTCCAGTTCAAAGCGATCGTTTCTCCCGCATGCGGAGCATCGGTGTAGGTCGTCGTGATCGAAGCCGGGAAACGGTAATAGGCCATAATCTGTGCAATGGCTGTCGCCACGCAGCCGGAATACCCATTGCTGCAATAGTCTCCGTAGGGAGATCTTTGCCCCCACCTGACCGGAATAAGCGGGTCGCAGGACCGGGATTCATTGACCTCCACCGTCTTGAATTTAGGCGTAGTGCGTATCGTGTCGATCGGCAAAATTTTTCTGTCACGCAGACTTTGCGCCATGGCGTCCATATAGAAATCGAAATTCTCCACGCCGGTCGGCTCGCCGTAGGTGTAGTTTCCCTTTTCGGCGACAGCCAGCACGGGATCGACGGCGCGGTTGGCGGCAATGACCGAAAATCCGTCGTTGTCCTCGAAATTGAAAACATACATCAAAGTGTCGCTCCCGGCGCCGCTGCGCGTGGACGGGGTAGTGACGCATTGGCCGCGTTCGCTGCGGATCGAACGGGCAGTGGCCGAGCGGGTCTGGCCCCGGTCGACAAGGGCGATGCTCTTCCGGGCAAGGGAAAGGGCCTCCTCATAACTGCGCGTCGGCAAGAGCACGGTAGGCCGAGCGGGCTGTTCCGGTGCGACGGCGGATGATTCGTCGTCGATTTTCGCACACGAAACGACACAGATCAAAGCAAGGGCAACCAATACGGAGGTCCTTGCCTGTTTCATTGTACTTGTTTTCTCCATGGCATCATCATTTAATCAGTTAGCACATATGTTGTTCGCCCAGAGCGATTTGGCGGAAAACAACCGCAAAAGGCCATCATGCGGAGATACAGTCACATACAAATATTGCCAAAATTTTTAGTATGTACAAATATTTTACTGAAAATTTTAAAATCAAACATACTATTTATAAAAATTCATTTCCATTGGCGGAGGCTGAAAAAAAGCTGGTTGACGAAGATCGCTCTCGTCAACCTGCTCAATCCGGCCCGGGACCGGTTTACCGCGGTCCGTGGAACATCCCCGGAGGAGGTCCGCCCGGCCCGCCGGGTCCCATGCGGCGGGAACCGGAGGAGGACTCGACACCGTCGTAATCCTTTATATTGCGCGAACCCTTCTTGCCGAAACGGCGCAGGTTGTAGTTGAACTGCACCATATAGTAGCGGCCGATGACGCTGTTGGTCGAGTTCTGCGTGTAGCCCGAACCCGTCGAGCGCGAGAAGGCCCGGTTCTGGTTGAAGAGGTCGTTGACGCCGACCATCACTTCGCCGCGCTTGTTCCTGAAGACCTTCTTGCCCAGCCAGACGTTGCACAGGAGGTAATCCTCCGAGTAATCGTTCGTGAAGCCGATATACTGCGAGTAGGCCGCGCTCGCCGTGAAGGTAAAGCCCAGCGGGAAGACCACCTTCAGGTTGCCCTGCGCCGTGTGGTTGAAATAGCGGTTCTTCGACTTGTCCGCGTTCAGCGAGTTGGTGGCCTCGTTGTAGGTGCCGTTCCACGAGAGGGTGAAGTCGACGTTCTCCGAAATGTTGCTGCCCAGCACGGCCCGGAAGTCGTATCCCATATTCTTGGTGTCGTTGCGCTCGCCGCCCGAAATCATACCCGTCGCCGCGTCCACCGTGCCGCCCAGCATGCTGGGGGTCTTGGTGTAGATGACGCCCGCCATGACGTTGAAATTCGATTTGAGGAACCCGATCGGCAGGCCGTAGCTCAAGTGCGTCCGCAACTGCCAGTAACCGTCGAGATTCTCGGTCGTCGAGTAGAAATTGGGCGAATAGGCCTGTCCGTCGATGGTGATGTCACCGGGTCTTTGCACCAGATGCTGGGCCGTGTAATCCAGCGTCGTGTTCATCGAGAACATCCACATGAAGGTCCGGCCCTTTTCGACGTTGGAGTTGGTGTAGTGGAAATTCACCCGGTGCGAGTAGGTCGGCTTCAGGTTCGGATTACCGTGGCTGATGTTCTGGGCGTCCGATACGTCGTAAACGCTTTGCAGGTCGGTGATCGACGGGCTGTCGGTGTAGGACGAGACGAAGAGCCGCAGCGAGTTCTCGCGGTTGATGTTCAGCTGGCCCATCATAAAATAGGTCACGTTGTTGTAGGCGTGCTTGATCTTCTCGGCATCGTCGCGCACGATCTGTCCGTCGAGGGCCGAACGCTGGTAGTAGACGTTGGCGATGAAGGTGTTGCGCTCTTTCGAAAAACGGAATCCGGGACCCACGCTCTGCGTCAGGTAGCCGCTCTCGTAGGAGTTCGACAGCGAACGGTCGGGGGTAAGTCCGGCGGTCGAGAAATCGTCGCCCGTGATATAGGAACGCTTGTCGCGCTCCTGCGAGTTGTACGACGCACGGTACTGGAAGCTCAACTGCGCGTATTTGGCCACCGGCTCGGTGTAGGTGAAGCTGCCCCGCAGGCTGTACGACGACGACGGCGCCAGGTTGCGCAGGTAACGCAGTTCGGTGTAGTTCGCCGGGTCCCAGACGCCGGTCACCGGGTCGACCGCCGGCCGGTCGGGCTGGGTTGCGAGGATGTTCGACCACGAGTTCGAATTGTTCGTGTTGTCCGAGTAGCTGAACGATCCGTCAAGGGTGATCGTGCGGCCGTTCTTGCCCAGCTTGGCCCGGTAGACGGCGCTCGTCCCGACGTTGTAGCCGTGGCGCAGGGCGTCGCTGAAGTTGTCCGTGCGGCTGTAACCGCTGCCGCCGTCGGCCGGTGCGCCGTACTGCCATCCGGTCGTGCGGCTCCACGGATCGTTGGACTGGTAGCTGAAGCGCGGGCGGATCATCAGGTTCTGGTTCTCGGAGATCTTCCACTCCAGACGGGCGTTGAACCGGTGGTTGTAGCCCTTCGTGTCGGAATAGCCGTTGGTCGACAGCGTATCGGGGATCATCGGGGCCTCGTACCATTTCTCCACCGTCGAACGGTTCTCGGTATTGGTGTTGTTGAAGAAATAGCTGCCCTGGAACGTCACCTGATTGCGCTTGCCCCACGTATCGGAGTAGTTGACGCCGATGGCGTTGACCGACGCCACGCCGCTCTGCGGGCGCACCATGTAATTGCCCATGCCGCCGCGACGTCCGCCACCGCCGCCCGAGACGCCCAGAATGTCCTCGAACGAGAAATTCTGCTGGTTGACGTTGTTGAACAGGCCGATGAATGAAATACGGCTGTCGCCGCTGAACACGTTGGCATTGCCGCCGGCGATGTATTTGAACTTGTCTTCGGTCTCGGTGTCGGCGTCGTAGCCGAATCCGGCGTAGAGCTTGCCGAACTGGCCCTGCCGCATGCCCGGACGGGTGACGATATTGAGCGCCTTGTAGCCCTCGCCGTCGTCCATGCCCGAAAATTCGGCCGCGTCGGAGAGTTTGTTGTAGACCTCCACGCGGTCGACGGCCTCGGCCGGAAGCGACTTGATGGCCGTGGTGACATCCTCGCCGAAGAACTCCTTGCCGTCGACGAAGACCTTCTTGACCGTCTCGCCCTGCGCCTCGACCGTGCCGTCGGTGACGGTGATGCCGGGCATCTTCTTCAGCAGCCCTTCGACATCGGCGTCGGCCACGACCTTGAACGCTCCGGCATTGTAGCTCACCGTGTCGCCCTTCTGCGAGGTGCGCAGCGCCTTGGCCTCCTTGACGACCGTTTCGATCTGCACGCCCGGCTTGAGTTTCAGCAGTCCGAGGCTGACCTTCGAAGCCGAGACCCGGAAGGTCGTGTCGAGGTTGTTATAGCCCAGGAAAGCCACCGAAAGCGAATATTCGCCGTAGGCGAGCGACGGAATAGACACCGCGCCCTTGAAGGCCGAGGTGAAATACTGTTTCTTCTCCGGGGTTTTCACAGGCGTGAGCGTCAGCACCGCTCCGACGACGCTCTCCCCGGTGTCGGCGTCGACGACCGTGGCTGTGACGCCGCCCCTCTGGGCGAATGCCGCGGCGGCGAAAAGCGTCAGCAGGGTAGTCAGTAGTGTTCGTTTCATATCTTCTGTTTGTGTGTATCTCTTTTTCGGCGGCGAACCGGCTGAAAACGCGCGTCCGCTCCGCCCGCCCATGAAGCGGGCTTCTCAAACCCGGGCGCAGAACCGGCCCGATAGCGTTTCCCGTCCCATCCGCCCGTAAGTCGGGCTTCTTAAGCCCGGCGCAGAACCGGCCCGATAGCGTTTCCCGTCCCATCCGCCCGTAAATCGGGCTTCTTAAGCCCGGGCGGCGTTGAAAACGGGCGTAAAGTTAATTCTTTTTATGCTTGTTTTGCGCCCCGCACGGGGCGAATCGGCAAAAAAAGGGCGTCAGTCGACCAAACCGACGCCCCGGCCGTAACAAGCCTCAAGAGACCTAACCTCACTCCTTTCCCTTCTTGTCCTTCTTCGGACAGGGCTTGTCACAGCACTCCTTGCCGCCTCCGCGACGGTCGCCTTTTTTCATCATCTGGGGACCATGACCGCGCTGGCCGGGCCGCGGAGCCTGCATCTGCGACCACTGCACGAACTGTTCGGTCGTCAGGATCGACTTCATCTTTTCGGCCTCGGCCTTGCGCGCCTCCCGCATCTTCTCGCGCATGGCCTGCATCTCCTTGATCTGCTGGAAATTCAGGTTGTAAACCTCCTTGGCCTGCGCATCGGTGAGCTTCAGCTCCTTCTGCATGCGTTCGGTCATGCGCTGCGCCATCTGTTCCACGGTCGGACGCTCCTTGGGAGCGGCGGCCGGCTTGGCCTCCTGTGCGAAAGCGCCCGTTCCCGCCATCAGGCAGAGGGCTACGGCAACTGCAAAAATCCTCTTTTTCATAATTTTTCGAATTTGGTTGTGCATCACTTTTTTTGTTTTCCGGCAATCCGGTTTCCCGGAGTTCCTGATGCAAAGGTAACGCCAAAACGAAAACCCGGAGCCAGGCCCCGGGTAAAACGGCAGAACGGCGGGGTCAACCGCCTATTCGACAGGGTGAAGCGACCGCAGCCACGCCTTGAATTCGGGAACGCGGGCTTTGGAAATGACGATCCGCTCGGGCGTTTCGACAGTGAGGTGCAGCGTGAGACGGCTCCCGAACCACACGGCGATCTCCTTCACGGCCTGCCGCGCGACGATGAACTGGCGGTTGGCCCGGAAGAATTCGGACTCGGGAAGCAGTCCCTGCAACGCTTCGAGGGTCTTGTCCAGCGGGTAGGCCGCGCCGTCGAAACCGTAGGCCGTGACCTTCTCGTTCGACGTGTAGCAGTAGGCGATCCTGCTGCGGTGCAGCGGGATGATTTTGTCGCGCACATGCACCAGGAAAACCTCCTCGCGGCGGCTGGCGGCCAGCGTGCGGACCCGCGAGCCGTAATCGCTGCGCTCGACCGACGTGAGGCGGTGCAGCTTGGCCAGCGCACGGCCGACATCCGAAGCGTTGAGCGGCTTGAGCAGGTAGTCGATGCTGTTGACCTTGAAAGCTTCGAGTGCATACTGGTCGTAGGCCGTCGTGAAGATCACCGGGGCTGCGATCTCCACGGCGTCGAAGATGCGGAACGAATCGCCGTCGGCCAGGTGGATGTCCATGAACAGCAGGTCGGGGTGGGGATTCGAACGGAGCCATTCGACGCTCTCCTCGACGCTCTCGAGCGTCGCCACGATCTCCACGTCGGGAGCCGTCTGCCGCAGAATCGCCGCGAGGTTGCGCGCGGCGGCGGTTTCGTCTTCGATAATCAGGGCTTTCATCATACGGAGGGATTTTGCAGCGGCATGCGCACGGAGAAGGTGGCGCCGTCGTCGGCGATTTCGATGTCGCTGCCCGTGATCAGATTCCAGCGGTTGCGCAGGTTCTCCAGCCCGATGCCGGTCGAAGGTTCGGGTTCGAGTTTGGGAACCTTGGGGTTCGACACCACGAGCAGCCCCTCTTCGGTGCGGACCGAGATGTGGAACGGCTTGGTGCGGGTGATCGAATTGTGCTTGACGGCATTGTCGATCAGCGGTTGCAGCGAGAAGGCCGGGAGTTTCCACCCGAGGTATTTCTCGTCGACGTCGATGTCGAAAAAGAGCTTGTCGGCGTAGCGTATCTTGAAAAGGTAGCTGTAAGCCTCCAGGAATTTCAGCTCCTCGTCGAGGGTCATCAGCATGCTCTGGCCGTTCTGGATGATGTAGCGGAACGTGTACGAAAGCTGGTCGATGTAGGTCAGGGCCTTCTGGTCGTGCTTCTCGCGCACGAGCATCGCCAGCGAGTTGAGCGAGTTGAAGAAGAAATGGGGGTTGATCTGCCCGACGAGCATGTTGTAACGCGTGGTGAGGTTTTCGTTCTTGAGCCGCTCGTTCTCGACGACGACGGCCTGCCGCTGGGAAATCAGCACGTAGATGCGCCCGTAGAGCATCGACGCCACCACGGCGAACGAGCATTTGAGCAGCAGCATGTAGTCGAACATCCGCCCGCTCATAAAGTTCAGCCCGATGCGCCCCGTGTGCCACTCCGTGACGGGAGCCACGCAGTAGAGCGCAGCCGCCGCGACGCAGCACCACAGGCAGCGGCGCACGAAGCGCGACATGGAGTAGTTGCGCCTGACGGAGGTGAGGATCGAGAGCATGACGAACGACACGACGAGATAGTAGAACAGTTGCAGGAGCAGTTCCGTCATCTTCGAAGGCCCGTTGTAAAGTTTGCTGTAATCGAACTCCGCGCCGTTGCGCGTGCGGATTTCCGCCAGCATCGGATGCGCCTTCTCGGAGCGCGGCGGCATCAGGTCCGCGACGATCCGGTCGCCGGGCGCGATCTCCAGCCACCGCATGCGCCGCGTGGGCACGTAGACGCTGTCGCCGTTCTCGTAAACCAGGTACCCGTAGCCGTCGGGGTGGACCGAAAGCACGCCCTCGTCGGGCCGTTCGACGGCTCTCTGGTCGGAAGGGCGGGGCTGGCTGTCGCTGTTCAGGTCCACGAGCATCAGCAGCACGTAGGAGAAATTGACCACCAGGCTGATCGCCACGGCAACCAACAGGTTGAGCACCAGATCGGCGTATTTCGATTGCAGTTTCATATAGGGTAGTTATTGCTCTAACTAAAAATTACCGGATTTCGCTTCGGACGGTCGTAGCCGCCGCCTACGGCGGCTCGGGTCTCTTCCGGGGAGGATCCGGAGCGAGACGGGCCTGCGAACGCGGTTTCCGGCCGCGTCCTGCCGTGCCGCACGGAAACCGGTCACTCTTCCGGCTCGCCGTACCAGGAGGCGTACAGCATATAGTCGTGGGCCGTGCGGCGGATGATCTCCTCGCGCTGCTCCGCAGTCACCTCCTTGACCTTTTTGGCCGGGACGCCCGCATAGACCGAGTTGGGTTCCAGCTGCGCGTTCGAGAGCACCAGCGCGTTGGCCGCGATGATGCACCCCGAGGGGATGCGGGCGTTGTCCAGAAGGGTGGCGCCCATGCCGATCAGGCAGTTGTCGCCGATCACCGCGCCGTGGATGATGGCGTTGTGGCCCACCGAGACGTCGTTGCCGATGATCGTCTGCGAAGGGTGCTTCGCCTTGTCGTAGATGGTGTGGAGCACCACGCCGTCCTGGATGTTCGTGCGGTCGCCGATGACGATCCGGTTCACGTCGCCCCGCAGCACGGCGTTGTACCAGATCGAGCAGTAGCGGCCGATGGTCACGTCGCCCAGAATGACGGCCGTTTCGGCCAGAAAGGTGTTCTCTCCGATCACAGGCTCATGCCCGCGGACTTTTCGTATAAGCGCCATATCTGAATTTCTGATTTTTAATTCTTAATTTCTCTTGGCTTCCTGCCACAGCTCCTCCATCGCGCCGAGCGACATCTCGTGAAGCGTATGTCCTTTTGCAGCAGCGCGTTCCTCCATGTAATTGAAGCGTTGGATGAACTTCTTGTTCGTGCGTTCCAGCGCCGATTCGGGGTCCACGCCGTAGAGGCGGCAGGCGTTGACGAGCGCGAACAGCAGGTCGCCGAATTCGCCTTCGAGGTCGGTCTTGCTGCCCGATTTCATCTCGGCTTCCACTTCGCCCAGCTCCTCGCGGACCTTGTCCCAGACATCCTCCTTCTGCTCCCAGTCGAAACCCGCCCCGGCGGCCTTTTCGCCCATGCGGTAGGCCTTGACCATCGCCGGGAGCGAGCGCGGAACACCGCCCAGCGTGCCGCTCCGGCGGTTCTTCTTGCGGAGTTTCAGCGCCTCCCAGTTCTCCTTGACCTGGTCGGGCGTGTTGGCGTGAATGTCGCCGTAGACGTGAGGGTGGCGGTAGATCAGCTTGTCGCACAGCGCGTCGGCCACGTCGCCGAAATCGAACGCGCCCTCTTCCTCGCCCAGTTTCGAATAGAACACCACGTGCAGCAGCAGGTCGCCCAACTCCTCCTTGATGCCCTCCATATTGTGGTCGGTGATGGCATCGGCCAGTTCGTAAGTCTCCTCGATGGTGTTGCTGCGCAGCGAGTCGAATGTCTGCTCGCGGTCCCAGGGGCACTCGCGGCGCAGGGTGTTCATCACCTCCAAAAGACGGGCCGTGGCCTTCAGACGTTTATCTTCCATGTCGCAAATTATTTTTTCACACCGGGCGCAGAAGCGGAATCTGTCCGTGATTCGCCGCCGTCCGCCCGCTAAAACCGTGGTTTTACTCCGGCAAAGGTAGCACATTCGGCGGAAAAAAAGTAACTTTGCGGGAAACAAAATCCTCACGTCGCATGAAATTACGACTTCTGATCCTCTTGACAACAGCCCTTTGCGGCCTGTGCACCGCCGCGGCGCAACCCGCCCCGGAAAAGACGACGCCCCGCGAAGGGATCTTCACGTTCGGTCCCGGAACGACAATCTCCGCCGACCGCGAACTGGCCCCCCTGGCCGAATACGCCGCCGAATACCTCGGGTGCGGGGTCCGCAACGGCATGGCGGGGGAAGGCTCCGTCGTGCTGACGCTCGACGCCCCGGACGGGGAGCCGTCGGAGGCTTACACCCTCGACATCACGCCCGACCACATCCAGATCGGAAGTTCCACCTGCGGCGGGGTTTTCAACGGACTGCAACAACTGTTCCGGCAGCTGCCGCCCGAAGTCTACGCCCGCAGGGGGATCGCCCCGGGAACCGGCATCGCCTGCGTCAGGATCGAGGACAAACCGCGGTTCGGTTATCGGGGGATGATGCTCGACGTGGCGCGGACGTGGATCGGAATGGATGAAGTGAAACGTTATATAGACCTGTTTTCCTACCACAATATCAACAAATTGCATCTTCATCTTTCGGACGACGAGGGGTGGCGCATCGAGATCCTTTCGCACCCCGAGCTGACCGAGATCGGCGGCTTCCGCGGCGGCGACTCGCCCGTGAGGCCCGTATACGGCAAGTGGTCAGAGAAATACGGAGGTTACTTCAAGCAAAGCGAGATGCGCGAGCTGATCCGTTACGCCGCCCTGCGGAATATCGAGATCATTCCCGAAATCGACCTGCCGGGCCACAGCCGCAACATCGCGTCGGTGCATCCCGAAATCCGCTGCAACTATCCGCCCGACACCGTGTCGACCAACGGTTACGACTACCGTTCGGCATGGTGCGTGGCCCGGGAGGAGAATTACGCGCTGCTGGGCGACATTCTGGGCGAACTGTGCGAGCTGTTCCCCTCGGAGTACATCCACGTGGGCGGCGACGAGGTCGACATGTCGCAGTGGGAGCGGTGTCCCGACTGCCGGGCGCTGATGAAACGGGAGGGGATGACCGACCCGCACCGGCTGGAGGACCTCTTCATGGAGCGCATGGCCGCAATCCTCCGTTCGCACGGCAAACGGCCCGCCGTGTGGAACGAGGCCGTGCGCACGGGAGCCTTCGCCCGGGAGTGCCGCGTGCACGGATGGGAGAGCGTCAAGGCCTGTCTCGACGCCACGGCGAAGGGTTACCGCACCGTCGTGATGCCGGGCCAGTACTTCTATTTCGACATGCGCCAGTCGCCCCGCGAGGACGGGCACGACTGGGCGGCGATCTTCGACGCCAAAAAGGTCTACGGCTTCGGCTTCACGGAGTTCAGCCCCGAACAGATGCGCAACGTCGAGGGGTTGCAGGGGGCGTTTTTCAGCGAAGCCTACGTCTCGCACGAGCCGGAAAAGCCCGACTACCTCGACTATATGCTCTTTCCGCGCGTCTGCGCCCTCGCACGCATCGCCTGGAGCGGCAACGCCGAAGGGTGGGACGCCTATTACGAGGAGTTGAAAGGAAAACATTACGACCGGATGGCGGCCATGGGCATCCGGTTCCGGCTCTTCCCGCCGAAGGTCGGCTACGGCGACGGCGCGTTCACCGCTTCGGCGGACGACGGCTCCGCGATTTACTACCTTATGGACGGCTCTCCGGAAGAACACCCTTACACGGCTCCGGTCCGCACCGGGAAACCGCATCTCTACCGCTTCTATTCGCGCTACGGCACCGCCCGCAGCCCCTACGTGGCCGACAAGTCCCGCTGGCGGACCATTACGCCCGCCGTGGCGATCACGACCTCGATGGGCGAGAGCGCGAAGTTCCCCTATGCCAACGCCGAGAGCTACAAGGGCCTTTCGCGCACGCGCCGCGCCTGCCGGCAGCAGGATTGGATACGCTACACGTTCAGCGAGCCGGTGAGGTGCCGCGAAATGTATTTGCAGACGGGAAACCGCCAGCTGCCGAAGACGATCGTGACGACGGGTTACGCCGAAGTGTCGTACGACGGCGCGACGTTCGAGCGGGCGGGAGAGTTGGAGATGGGAAGCATCACGCTGCGCCCCGGGCGTCCGGTGAAGGCCGTGCGGATCGTCTCGACGTGCGACGACAACGGCACGCCCTACGTCACAATCCAGCCGCCGCAGGTGAAACCGGCGCTGTAAGCGTCAGTTCCGGGCTGCGGTTTTGAAGGCGAAGCGGAAAAAGAGGTATTGCGCGAGGTAGTAGGTGGTCATAACGATCCAGGTCCGGGCCGGAACCGGTCCGATGAAGCGGTTCCAGGCGATCACCGCGTCGGAAAAGACGAACAGCAGGGCCGCACACCTGAATCCGGCGGCGCATGCCCCGTCGTACTGGAGCGCGCTATAAAGCATTGCGGCGATGACCAGCCCGTAGACGGCGACGCCGATGCGTTCGGCCGGAAACGGGGCCTCGGGGACGATGGCGGCGAAAAGGAAGACGAGCAGCGGGACGGTGACGGCCAGCGAAACCGCACGGAGCCTGCGCCGCGCCCGGGGCAGGAACCAGCACACATAGGAGACATGCGCCAGCGCGAAGAAGGCCATCTGGGGAATGAACAACCCCCTGGCGCCCACGGCATCCCCGGCGGCGGAAAACAGGAAGGCGAACCCGAACGGGAGCAGTTCCCGGCGCCGCGACAGGAAGGTCGCCAGGGACAGCAGCAGGACGGGCCAGGCGACCTTATAGGGAAGCGCGGCGGCTTTGGTAAAGAACAGTACGGCTCCCGCAACGAAGAACAGGGTCGTCCACGCAAATATTCTGGAAAATCGTCGCATCGGCGTATTTTAAGGAAGACCGCCCGGCTCCGATGGGGCCGGGCGGTCTTTCGGTTGCTGAAATTTCGTCAGGCCCGGACCTGCGCGCCGCATTTCTGCTCGAACTGCCGGGTGAGGTTCGCCATCACACGCTCAATGGTCCGCTCGTCCAGCGTGCGGGTCTTGTCCTCCAGAATGAAGCTCAAAGCGTAGGATTTCTTGCCCTCGGGAAGCTTGTCGCCCTCGTAGACATCGAACAGCGAGACGCTTTTCAGCAGCTTGCGCTCGGCGGCGAAGGCTGCGTCGCGCAGCGAGGAGAAGGTCACGGACTTGTCCACCAGCAGCGCCAGATCGCGTCTGACCTCGGGGAATTTCGACAGTTCCCCGGCGGCAATCTTCAGCTTCTTCGTGGATTTCGCAAGGGCCTCGAAATTCATCTCCAGATAGTACACATCCTGCTTGACATCGGTACGGCGGCGGATTGCGGCGGCCACGGAGCCGATCTGCAACAACTGTTTGCCATTGAGCGACAGCGTGAGGCCCTCGCTGAAAAGATCGCTTTCGAGCGTCTCGGCCTTCAGCGCGTAGATGTCGACGCCGAAGCGGCGGAGCAGTTTCTCGGCGACTGCGCGCAGGGTGAAGAACGACGCCTTCACGGGCTTCGCATTCCACGACTGCGGCGTCGAGACGCCCGTGACGGCGATGGCGAGGCGGTACTCCTCGGAGTAGGCCGCCAGGCGGTTTTCGTCCGTGCGCTTCGACTCGTCGTAGAAATAGCAGTTGCCGAACTCGTAGAGGCAGAGATCGCCGTTGCGGCGGTTGGCGTTCAGACCGACGGCCTCCAGCATGTTGAACAGCAGCGTCTGGCGCATCACGTTCAGGTCGGCGCTCAACGGGTTGAGAATACGCACGCAACGCTCGGCGGGACAGGAGGTCAGGCCCTCGTAATAGGCGGCTTTCGTCAGCGAGTTGGACATGATCTCGGTAAACCCGTTGGCCGTGAGGAAATCGGCCGCGAGGTTCATCAGACGGTTGCGGTCGGGTTTCGGCGCATAGGAAAGCGTCGAACGGACCTGCGTGGGGATTTCGACGTTGTTGTAGCCGTAGATGCGCAGGATGTCCTCCACGAGGTCGGCTTCGCGCTGCACGTCGACACGGTAGGGCGGCACGGCGACCGTCAGCACGCCGTCTTTCTCGGCGAGGATCTTCACCTCCAGCGCCGCGATGATCGTGCGGACGACCGTTTCGGGAATCTCCTTGCCGATCAGCGCGTTGACCCTTGCCAACGAGATGTCGAAGACGAAATCCCCGATCGGCTCCGGATAGATGTCCGTGATGCCGCTGGAGATCGTACCCCCGGCCAGCTCCTTCATCAGCAGGGCGGCGCGCTTGGCGGCGTAGACCTGCATGTTGGGGTCGATGCCGCGCTCGAAGCGGAACGAAGAGTCGGTATTCAGGCCGAAACGCTTGGCCGTCTTGCGCACCCACACGGGGTTGAAATAGGCGCTCTCGATAAATACGTCGGTCGTGGTGTCGCTCACGCCCGAGTCCAGTCCGCCGAAGACGCCGGCGATGCACATGGGACGCTCGGCCGAGCAGATCATCAGGTCCTTGTCCGTGAGTTTGCGCTCCACGCCGTCCAGCGTCACGAAGGGCGTGCCCTCGGCGCAGGTGCGGACCACGACTTCGCGGCCCTCGATCTTCGCGGCGTCGAAGGCGTGCAGGGGCTGGCCCAGCTCGAACAGCACGAAATTGGTGATGTCGACCAGATTGTTCTTGGGATTGATGCCCGCGGCGCGCAGGCAGTTCTGCATCCACTCGGGCGACGGACCGATCTTGCAGCCCGTGACCGTAACGCCGGCATAGCGGGGCGCGGCCTCGGGATTTTCGACGCGGACCGCCACCTCCAGGTCGTGATTGTCGGGAGCGAAGGCCGAAACATCGGGCAGTTTCACTTCGGCATTTTCGCCGCGGCTCTTCAGGTAAGCGGCCAGATCGCGCGCCACGCCGATGTGCGAAGCGGCGTCCACACGGTTGGGCGTGAGTCCGATCTCGATCAGGTAGTCGTCCTCGACATGCAGGTATTCCCTGGCCTCCATGCCCACGGGGGCGTCGGCCGGAAGCTCCATGATGCCGTCGTGCGAAGACCCGATGCCCAGCTCGTCCTCGGCGCAGAGCATTCCGAGCGACTCCACGCCGCGGATCTTCGAACGTTTGATCTTGAACTCCTCGTCGCCGCCGTCGGGGTAGAGCACCGCGCCGACCGTGGCGCAGAGGACTTTCAATCCGGCCCGGCAGTTCGCGGCGCCGCAGACGATCTGCAACGGCTCGGCGGCTCCCACGTCCACCGCGGTGACGTGCAGGTGGTCCGAATCGGGGTGATCGGCACAGGTCACAACCTCGCCGACGACAACGCCCCGAAGGCCGCCTTTCACGGTTTCGATCTTCTCGAAGCCTTCGACTTCGAGGCCGATGTCCGTCAGGATTTCAGCGATCTTTTCGGCCGGAAGATCGGTCGCGATATAACGTTTGAGCCAGTTATACGAAATATTCATATCGTTAAGTTTTGAATTTGCGGATAATCATGCAAAAATATAAATTTTTCCGCAAAGTACGGTAAAAATTCCTTACATATATAGGTGTCGAAAATAATTCGTAAAAAATTTGCATTTTACGAACCGACCGCATATATTTGCAGAAACAAAGCTGAAAGATGATCCGCAATTTCAACATACAGGCATGGTGGTGGCGCTCGTTGACTCTCGTGAACAATGAGTGCGGAACCGCGCGTGTATAGTTGAACCCCGAAAAATACACAAGCCCGTTGTTTACGAAAAGTAAGCAGCGGGCTTTTTCTTTTGCACATTTCAAATTCAAAAACCGATACCCATTATGGAAACGAAAAAATTCTGCCTCACCGAAAAACAGATGCCCACGCAATGGTACAACATCGTGGCCGACATGCCCAACAAACCGCTCCCGCCGCTGCACCCCGGAACGAAAAAGCCCGTCACGAAGGAGCAGATGTCGGCGATCTTCGCCGAGGAACTGATCGACCAGGAGATGTCGACCGAGCGTTACATCGACATTCCCGAGGAGGTGCAGGAGATTTACAGGATATGGCGCCCGACGCCGCTCGTGCGCGCGACGGGGCTGGAAAAGGCCCTCGGAACGCCCGCGAAGATCTTTTTCAAGAACGAAAGCGTGTCGCCCGCGGGTTCGCACAAACCCAACACCGCCGTGCCGCAGGCCTACTACAACTATAAACAGGGCATCAAGCACCTGACCACCGAGACCGGCGCCGGACAGTGGGGCGCGTCGATCGCCTTCGCGGCCAAGCACTTCGGCATCGACCTCCAGGTATTCATGGTCAAGGTCAGCTACGACCAGAAGCCCTACCGCCGCCTGATGATGAACACGTGGGGCGCGGAGTGCGTGGCGTCGCCCTCGACGCTGACCGAATCGGGCCGTGCGGCGCTGGAGCGCGATCCGCACTGTTCGGGAAGCCTCGGGCTGGCCATTTCCGAGGCCGTGGAGATGGCTTTGCGCCGTCCGGAAGACACGCGCTACTGCCTGGGAAGCGTGCTGAATCACGTGGTTCTGCACCAGACGGTCATCGGCCAGGAGGCCGCGACGCAGATGGAGATGGCCGACGCCGAGCCGGACATGGTGATCGGATGTTTCGGAGGCGGCAGCAACTTCGCGGGCATCGGCTTCCCGTTCCTGCGGAAGAATTTCGCCGAGGGGAAGAAGATACGCGTGATCGCCGTGGAGCCTGAAGGATGCCCGAAACTCACCCGCGGCGAATTCCAGTACGACTTCGGCGACGTGGCGGGATTCACGCCCCTGATCCCGATGTACACGCTGGGCCACGATTTCCAGCCTTCGGACATTCACGCCGGGGGATTGCGCTACCACGGAGCCGGCTCGATCGTCAGCCAGCTGATGAAGGACGGGCTGATCGAGGCGCAGTCGATGCCGCAGGTCGAGACCCTCGCCGCAGGCGTTCTGTTCGCCCAGACCGAGGGCATCATCCCGGCTCCGGAGTCGACGCACGCCATCGCCGCGACGATCCGCGAAGCGCTGAAAGCCAAGGAGGAAGGCGTGTCGAAAACCATCCTGTTCAACCTCTCGGGCAACGGCGTGATCGACCTCTACGCCTACGAGCAGTATCTGGCCGGAGCATTGAAGGACTTCTCGCCGAGCGATGAGGAAATCCGCAAGACGATCAACCAGTTGGAGCATCTTATCTGAAGCTGCGCTCAAAATAGGAGAAGCGAGACTTTCGGGTCTCGCTTTTTGTTTTGCGCCGGAGGTGCAGAACGGGACGGAAGACCAGAGGGACATTCCATCGCCCCCTAAAGCCCGCTTCTTAAGCGGGCGGCACAGAACGGGGCGGGAGACCAGAGAGACATTCCATCGCCCCCTAAAACCCGCTTCTTAAGCGGGGCGGCGCAGAACGGGACGGAAGACCAGAGGGACATTCCATCGCCCCCTAAAGCCCGCTTCTTAAGCGGGCGGCACAGAACGGGGCGGGAGACCAGAGAGACATTCCATCGCCCCCTAAAACCCGCTTCTTAAGCGGGGCGGGAACCGAGCCAGAGGAAGAACATGCCGACGAGGATAAAGGCCAGGTCGACGGCCTTCGAGCGCAGGTTGCGCTCGCGGAACAGCACCGCGCCGCAGAGAAACGACACCACGACCGAGCCGCGGCGGACCATCGAGACCACGGAGATCATGGCGTCCGGATCGCGCAGGGCGAACAGGTAGGCGAAGTCGGCCAGCGAAAGGAACACCGAGATCAGCGGAATGGCCCAGCTCCAATGGAACGGGGTGGTGGCGTGCCGCCGGGGCCACCAGAGGATGCCGACCACGACGGACATCATCCCGAGCTGGTAGAGGTTATACCAGCTCTGCACGAAAACCGGATCGAGGCGCGCCATGATATATTTGTCGTACAGCCCGCTGACGGCGCCCGTCACGGCCGCCAGGGCGATGAACAGAATCCAGAGGTTATGGGTAAAGACGACCCCTTCGCGGCGGCTCGAACGGCTCAGCAAGAAGAGCGACACGAGGGCCAGCGCAACGCCGGTCCACTGGTAGGCGTTGAGACGCTCGCCGAAGATCACGAACGCCCCGACGAGCACCATAACGGGGCGCGTGGCGTTGATCGGCCCGACGATGGTGATCGGGAGGTGCTTCATGCCGAAGTAACCGAAAATCCACGAAGTGAGCACGATGGCCGATTTCAGAACGACCAGGGCGTGGGCCTCCCACGTGCCGGAAGCCGTCGCCAGCAGGGTATGGTCGAACCATCCGAGGCCGAACTCCGCCGAGAGGATCGCGGGCAGGAAGAACAGCGTCGAAAAGAGCGTGTTGAGCAACAGCACGGGCAGCACGGCGTTGCCGGTGAGGGCCTTTTTCTTAGCCGCATCGTAGAAGCCGAGCAGCGCCGCCGAGGTGAATGCCAAAGTGAGCCACATAGCGATGAGGAAAGGCGGCCGGAGCCGCCTTTATCTATTTGATTTCGTCGCTGTAAACGGCGCCGGGAAGATCGTGGAGGTTGTAGCGCGAAGCCATCGACATGCCGTAGGCCCCGGCCGACTTGATGGTCAGCAGGTCGCCCCGATGCGTGCGGCGCAGGGTGACGTTCTCGTCGAAAACGTCCGTCGATTCGCAGGCCGTGCCGACAACCGTGTATTTCTCGCGCACCTCGTCGTCCTTGGCCGTGATGTTCTCGATGTTGTGGTACGAACCGTACATCGCCGGGCGGACCAGCTCGGTCATCGAAGCGTCGACGATCACCAGCTTGCGGCCCGTGGCGGTGGTCTTGTTGAACAGCACCGTCGTGATCAGCTCGCCGCATTCGGCGACGATCGAACGCCCGAACTCGAAGTGCACCTCGCGGTCGCCGATGCGCAGGTGGTTGTGGACGATCGAGAACAGCGACGCGAAGTTGGGGATCGGCTCGTTCTCGGGAACGTCGTAGTTGACGCCCAGACCGCCGCCCACGTCGACGAAACGGAACTTGCAGCCCAGTTTTTCGAGGTTCTCGACGATGACGTTGACCTTGTTGCACATGTTCTCGAAGACATGCAGCTCGCGGATCTGCGATCCGATGTGCAGGTGCAGTCCGATGATGTTGACGTTTTTGAGCGACCGGATCTCCGCGGCGTGCTCAAGCACTTCCTCGTAGGAGATGCCGAACTTGCTGTCCGCCTGGCCCGTGTCGATGCAATGGTTGGTCTTGGGGTCGATGTCGGGGTTGATGCGCAGCGCGATGTCGGTCACCTTGCCCGCCTCGGCCGAAAGGGCATCGACCAGCTCCAGCTCCTGAATCGACTCGCAGTTGATGGCCAGAATGTTCTGCTCGATGGCGTATTTCAGCTCCTTGTCGCGTTTGCCCACGCCCGCATAGACGATGCCCTTGGGGTCGAATCCGGCCTCGACGGCCTTGCGCAGCTCGTTGCCCGAGGCGCAGTCGATGCCCAGCCCGTATTCGCGGATGACCGCCAGCAGATGGTCGTCGTAGTTGGCCTTGATGGCGTAGTGGACCTTGTAGCCGTATTTCTTCGACTCGTAGACGACGCTTTCGAGGGTCTGGCGCAACAGCGCCATGTCATAGAGGTAGAACGGGGTCTCATAGCCCCGGAGCTTGGATGCGATTTGTCTGCTTAACATCTTTAACCTAACTTGTTGAAGTCGCAAATATAAGCAATTTGTGCCATTCCGGCAAACGGAAGCCCTCCGATATATTCAAAAATTTATGTAATTCTGGAAGACTTTTATAACCTCTTTATTTATAAGAGGTTTGAAGGGAAGGATAAAATAGAGGTAACGAATTGGCAACCGTGTCTGTTTCTGCGATTTGCTGTGAGTTGCTATCAATGTCACTCGTCTTGATGCAAAAGTAGCAATAAAAATCGGAAATATATCAAAACGTCCCATGATTTTTTATCACAGGACGTTTTTATATTCACTAAATAAATTTGTTTCAGCAGGGATATTTAAATTCAGCGAATTACGGGCTATGATTGCTCAAATTTATACTTCAATCCATATTCTTCCAGTTTATTATAGAGTGTTGTCCTGCCTATTCCAAGCAGTTCGGCGGCGACCTTGCGGTTTCCGTTTGCCTGCTTCAACGCACGTAAAACCCGTTCCTTGTCTTCCGCATCATTGCGCAGTGCGAAGCTGACAGGTGAGTTAGGTTTTGTTACGGCAAGTTCCAGATGTTCTTTCGTGACAAGTCCCGTTTGCGCCTGCAACACCGCACCCATGATTTTCTGCCGAAGCTCACGGACATTTCCCGGCCAAGCATGGGTCAGCAATGTCTTCCGAGCTTCCCCGTCAAAGCCGATAACATTACATTCCAGTTCATTGTTCGCAATCTCACGAAAGAACTCCGCCAGCGGCATGATGTCCTCCTGACAGTCACGCAATGGCGGAACGGTTATCTCGAAATCGTGCAGACGGTACAGTAAGTCCTGACGAAAACGCTTCTCATTGACCGCCTTTTCCAGATTCTCGTTGGTAGCGGCAATGATACGGACGTTGAAACTTCTATCCTTTTTATCACCCACCGGGCGGTATCTCCGCTCCTGTATGGCTCGAAGTAGCATCTGTTGTGTTTCCGGTGCGAGGTTGCCTACCTCATCCAAGAACAGCGTACCGCCTTCCGCCTCATGGAAATAACCTTTCTTGGCACTGTCCGCACCCGTAAACGCCCCTCTGACGTGTCCGAAGAAAGCCGACGGCGCAAGTTCTTTGGTGAGCGATCCGCAGTCCACAGCAACAAACGGCTTTCCTGCCCGCTTGCCCTTGTCGTGCAGCTGTCGGGCGATATGCTCCTTGCCCGTGCCGTTCTCTCCGAATATCAGCACGCTCATGTCGGTGGGGGCTACCAGCCTTATCCGGTGCATGATTTTCCGGAAGGCGGAACCGTCACGGGCAAACACGGGCATACGGCTTCGCCCGATATTCCGTTCTTTCAGTATGGTGCGGAGCAGAGGCACGAGTTTGTCCTCCACGAGTTGCTTGGGTATGTAGTCCAGCGAACCGAGTTTCATACTTTCAACTGCCGTATGTACTTCGGCATAGTCGGTCATGATGACAAAGGGCTGCATCCTGCCCTCCTTGCGCATCCAACGCAACAGGTCGATGCCGTCACCGTCGGGTAAGCGCAGGTCGGAAACCACTATGTCCCCGTCAGCGGCTTGTTGCAGAAGTTTCCTCGCTGTCGAGAGGTGGAAAGCCTGCACGGTACGGAATCCCTCCCGCGCCAACAGGTTGCAAACAAACTCGCAATACACGATGTTGTCCTCCACCACGATAATTTTTGTTTTATCCATTATAATATTTCTTCCTTTCTTCTTTTGCCAACCGGATAATCTCCGAACCTTTATCCAATACGTCAGTCACGGCTTTGTTCAGTGCTTCATAATCAGGAATGGCACTCCCATGAAGCAACCCATGAAGTTCCCTCAATGGTTGGTTGGCACGGAGTATCTCCCACGAGCTGCGCAGGTGGTGTGTAAGGGCATCCAGTTCTTGAAGGTCTTTCCGCTGTTCCGCATTCCTGACCGCCTGCATATCCTTTTCGGTTTCCGTTATCAGCTTCTCCAGCATGACGGATTCATTGCCGTAGGACAGCAGGGAGGTAAAATCCGGTTTTTCATTTTGCGTCACATTCATAGCGCATTTATCGGAAACTTCCATCAGTTCCGATATGGAGAATGGTTTGAGCAGGCATCCGGCGAATCCACGTTCCATAAGTTCCTCCTTGCTGCAACTGCCCGAAGCGGTTGTCACGACTACCGGGATAGTCTTTGAATTGCCAACGTTGGAGGTACGTAGCAGCTCCAGCAGCTCGAAGCCGTTTATATCCGGCATGTTCAGATCCGTAAGCAACAGACTGTATTCCTTTTTCCTTACCATTTCCATCAGTTCTGCCGCATCGTTGCAAGTGTCGCAGTGTATCCCTTCCTGTGCATACATTTCTTTCAGCATCAGGAGCAGCACTTCGTCATTGTCGATGGCAACCACATCGTGGAATGTATGGTTATGATGAACCTGTGTTTGATTTATCCGTTCCGGTAGTTCCTCGGCTGTCTGCATGGGGATTTCCACCGTGAAACGGCTACCTTTGCCTTTCTCGCTCTCCAGCCGGATTGTGCCGCCAAGCATTGCTACGATATGCTGCACAATGGGCAATCCTAATCCGAAACCGTCTTTTGCTGCGGCATTTGACAGACGTTCAAACGCCCCGAATACCCGTTGCTGTTCCTCTTCGGTCATGCCCGTACCCGTATCTTTGACGATAAGTTTCAACATACCGTTATCATATCCCATTGTCAGAGAAACGCTACCATTCTCCGTGAATTTGATGGCGTTTGACAATAGATTATTTCCGATTTGCAGGATGCGTTCCTTATCTGTACATACAAAGGCATCCTTGTGGCAATGTATTGTCAGAGTCAGTCCTTTGTTTATGGCGATTGGCATAAACTCCGTTTCGAGCGTATGTGTGATTGCGGAAATCCTACATGCGGAGAAATTAGGCTGTTCCTTACCGTTGTCCAGCCGGAAGAAACTCAGCATGGCGTTGAGCATTTCACGCATACGCTCGGAAGATTGCTGAATGTTTTGGATGTACCTTCCGGTTTTATCCGTATTGCTGTCTTTCCGAATCAGTCCGGCATAACCGGTGATTGCCGTCAGCGGTGTGCGTAACTCATGGATGATGGTATGTACAACTTTCTTACGGGAGGCGATCAATTCCTCGTTTTGTTTGATAGACTGTTTCTGTTGTTCTATTAAACCTGCTGTTTCTCGTTTGTACCGTTTGATACGGGTGATATTTCGGTGGATGATTATGTAAGAGATTACCAATAACAACACAACGAATCCTGTCAAGCCACCTATCTGAATAAAAGACCTTTCACGCATGGCGGCTATTTCCGCTTCCCGTTTCTGTAAGTCTGCTTGAACCTTCTCGTCCATTTGAACTACCAGTCCTTGCAGTTGTCTGTTGAGTTCCGCATTTCGTGCAGCAAGACTGTCGGCGTGTTCCGACAAACGGCGGCTTTGTGCCTGTTGTTCAGCTATCATATTCCGATTAAGGGAACGGAGCATCGTAGTAGTCGCAGTTGGTTTCGCTTCTTCCTTTTTGCCAAAGATGCCTAAGAAACCCTTGCGCTTGGATTTCTTGGGCTGTTCCTGCACACTCTTCTGCACAATTATAGGTACTTGACTGGTTATCTTATCGTTGATGGCTTGTTGCTGTTCAAGTATCTGAACGATTTGGCACATCTGCCGTTCCTTATCTTCGAGAAGATGGCGCACTCTGTCTATGCGCTCCGCCGAATAGGTCATTTTGAAACGGCAGAGAATACTGTCTATTGCCATACGCCGGGCATGGTAATATTCCAAATCTTCATTATTCCATTCTAATAGCGTTTCACCCAATAGGGAAAACTCTATCAGTTGAATATGAACATCATTTACCTCTTTCCGTAGGATATCAATTTGTCGATTATCGGATTCCAATGCCGCCACTTCTTGCCATTCATGATGCCAAGTATAGGCGATGCCACCAATCAGCAACGCAATCATTAAGTATCCGAAAGCAACAACTTTTTGAATATGTTTCATTACATGTTTACTCTTGTATCGGTTATCATCGTATGTTTGAATGTGCATCGTGTGTAAATTACGATACAAGTAAGCAACTCCGCAGTAGGTATGGCGAGCCATAAACCGGAAACACCGATTATACGAGGCAGGATAATGAAGCACGGCACGAGGAACAGCACACCGCGCAATAGCGTATATACGGTGGATGCCATTGCTCTCTCAATGCTCTGATAGTATCCGATGAATGTAATATTTACGGCGAAGAAAATAGGACATAATGCGAAAAGCGGCAGTCCTTCCACCGCAAGGTGATAGGCCTTTTCATCAGGATTAAGGAACAGACTGACAACTCCTGTCGTTCCTATCAATAGACATAATGTCACCAATAAGCCACAGATTATGGCTGTGAAAAGCGATAAACGCAACGTTCGGCTGACACGTTCCTGTCGGTGTGCCCCATAGTTGAAGCTTATAATCGGTTGCGCAGCTTCTGTGACTGCATTACTGATTGAGAACACAACCGGGAAAAGGTAGCAGGTAATGGCAAATGCCGCCACACCGTCTTCGCTAAGCATGGATATGAACATATAATTGCCAGTGAGCATCATCATGCTCATGGTGAGTTCTGTCAAGAATGTGGCAAATCCGATTCTCGCCATGTATCCTGTGTTCCTCAGAGTAAGCAACAGCGATGTCACAGACCATTTCAGCGGATGGAATTTCAGTTTGTCGGAAAATTTCAAGAAATAGACTAACGCCATCGACCCGCCTGCTATACATGCAATCGACGTCGCTATCGCCGCGCCACGGACACCCCAGCCCAACGGGAAAATCATGTACCAGTCCAACCCGATATTTACCGCCGCTGCCACTATCTGTATTGACATTGCATATTTCGGCGAACCGTCCAGACGAATTAGCATCATGCCCACACTCTGCATGAACATGAAGAGGAGCCCCGGCAGTAGCCAGAGTAGATAACTAACAGCAGCCGATTCAAGTTGCGGGCTGCATCCGAGCATACGGACGACTTGCAGTGGACATACGAAACTCCACAAGCAAATTATGCCTATAAGCAGTATTCCCACGACAAAGGCTTGGGTCAGGATAATACGGGCTACTTTTATTTTGTTTTCCGATAATCGGATACTTGCAATAACCGAAGCCCCGATGCCGAACATGAGACCAATACCGGTTGCAACCATAAAAATCGGTGCGACAATATTTACGGCAGCCATACCTTCTGCACCGACACCCTGACCGACAAAAATTCCGTCAATCAATGTGAGGGCCGAGAGGAATATCATTCCTATGAGCGTAGGGAAAAACAATGCTCGAAACAATGGTCCAATTTTACCATTAACGAAATCGAGCTTATCCCTATCAAGATTTCTATTTTCCATGTTTTCCCTTACATTTCAAGTGGTTTTATCCACATGCAACACCCATACAGTGGAAACGTCGCTCTTCAGCTGTGAATAAGAATTTTTTCATACCTATCCCAAGCATTATGCACCGTCTGGACTTATTTGGTTTGGGGCAAGCTTTGTGAAAAATTCAACTGTCAATCACAAACCGCCGCCGAGTGCATGATAAAGGTGTATAATGCCCTGTATCTCGTCGAAACGATCCTGCGCCAACGTGTTTTCGGCTTCGAGCAAAGACTGCTGGGCTGTCAATACTTCCAGATAGGTGGCGTTGGGTGAATGACGCATCAGCAATTCGGTTTTTCTTACCGCTTCTTTCAGAATATCTATCTGACGCCGGTCGTTGGCCATGCGTTTGCGCGCTGATTGCAATTGCGTCAGCGAGTTGTTCACCTCTTCTCCGGCATTGAAAAGCGACTGTTGGAACAACAGTGTCGCCTGCTCTTGCTGGGCTTTCGCGATTTTAAGGTTTGCCATGTTCGTACCCCGGTTGAACAACGGCTGTGTCAGCGAACCGATCGCGTTCAGCAGCCATTGTCCGGGGTTAATGATGATTCCGCCGCCGTTGTTCGTCCATCCCGCAGTTCCGGCAAGATTGACGGATGGATAAAACGCGGCACGCGCCACGTTGGCGGCATAGAATGCCCGTGCCAGTTCCGATTCCGCCTGACGGACATCCGGACGTTTGGACATCAGCTGCAAGGGCACTCCCACGGAAAGGTTTTCCGGAAACGTCTGATTGTCCAATACTCCTCTTTCGATATGCTGTGAAGGCATTGCGAGTAGCGAAGAGAGTGCATTCTCGGTTTCGGATATGGATTTCCGCAAGGTAATCTCCGCATTTTCGAGGGCAATCAGGTTGGCACGTGCCTGAAGTACGGCAGCCTCATTCGACCTCCCATTCTTTTTCAAGGCTTCAAGCACACGTACAGTTGCCGTCCAGTTCTTTTGCGTTTCGGTATTGATGTTCAGCTGCCTGTCGAGCATCAACAGGGTGTAATACGAATCCGCAACCGTCGATACAAGCTGCGTCTGTACCGCCTGTCTGTAAGCCTCCGAACTTTCGAGGGCGGCTGCCGCCTCCCGTTTTGCCGCTGTCAGCTTGCCGAACAGGTCTATTTCCCAGCTTGTGCCCGCACCAAGATTATACGTTTTGGAAGTGCTTTCGTCAAACCGGCTCACCGTTCCCTCCGCTTTAAGCTCTGCGGAAGGAAGATATGCGAGTTTGGCATTTTGAACCACCGCTTTGGCTTCCTCGGTTTTCAAGCGTGCCACCCGCAAATCCGTATTCTGCACCAAAGCCTGCTCCATCAGCTTTTGCAGACAAGGGTCGGTAAAGAGTTCCTGCCACTTTTTATCTGCGATGGTAGTCGTATCCGATGATTCGTATTGAGTATATAGGTTTTCAGTTCTTACTTCCGGTCGTTCATAGTGGCGATATACGCCACATCCGGTAAGTAACAGTACCGATGAAAGGGGGATTATATATTTTCGTATCATTCTTTCTTGTTTTTTTGTTCTGCAACATATTCTTTCTCAACTTCAATAGCCCAGTCATTTTTCTCCACGAAGCCCGTTTTCGGGCGAATCTTCTCCTGAAGCGACTGGAATATCATCCAAAGTCCGGGTACGAGGAACAGAAGTACAAGCGTTCCGATTATCATTCCCCCGACAGTACCCGTTCCGAGCGTCGAGTTTCCGTTTGCTCCTACGCCGGATGCGAACATCAACGGCAACATGCCGAACACCATCGTCAGCGCAGTCATCAATATCGGACGCAGACGAGCCTTCGCCGCACCTACGGCTGACTGTTTCAATGTCATACCGTTCTTGCGTCGCTCACCCGCATATTCCGTAATGAGGATAGCGGTCTTGGCAAGCAGACCGATAAGCATAATCAATCCCGTTTGGAGATAGATATTGTTTTCAAGTCCGAACATCTTGGCAAACAGGAAACTGCCCATCAATCCCGCCGGAATTGAAATAAGGACACAGAGAGGCATGATAAGGCTTTCGTAAAGCGCACTGAGAATAAGGTACACAAGTATTCCGCAAATGGCAAAGATAAGTACGGTGTTTCCGCTGTTTGATGACTCCTCGCGCGATATGCCTCCAAACTCATAGCCGTAATTTTTGGAAAGAATTTTTTCGGCTGTTTCATCTACTGCCTTTAGAGCATCGCCCGAACTATACCCTTCGGCCGGTGTGCCGCTGACAGAGATTGCGTTATAGAGATTAAAGCGGTTTATAGACTGCGGCCCGTAGGTTTTCGTCAGGGTGACGAACTGCGACAGCGGAGCCATCTCGTCTCCTATACGGATGTAGAAATGTTTGAGCGATTCAGGAGTTACCCTTGTCGCCGGATCTGCCTGCATCATCACGCGGTAGAGTTTCGAGAAGCGGTTGAAATTGGACGCATACTCGCCTCCGTAATAGCCCGAGATGACCGACAACACTTCGGCCGGGCTGATTCCCGCACGCTCGCATTGCGAGAAATCGACATCCACCCAATACTGGGGATAATTGGTGTTGAAAGCCGTATATGCTGCCTCTATCTCCGGACGTCGGTTGAGTTCCTCCACGAACTTCTCGCTTACCTGTTTCAGTTCGTTGATATCGCCTCCGACTTTATCCTGAATATAAAGTTCAAAACCGCTTCCCATTCCATAACCGGGTATCATGGGCGGAGTCATTGTAAAGACGTTTGCATCGGGAATCTCCTGTGCTATTCCATAAATCATATTTGCTATATCCTTTGCGCTTTGTCCCTCTTCGGTACGCTCGTCCCAAGGCTTCAAAGACAGGAAAAACATACCCATCGAGGGTCCCATGCCCGAGAACGACCATCCTCCGACACCGCCGGAATACTCTATCTCAGGAATCTGCATCAGCCGCTGTTGAAGTTCCGCGATGGTTTTGTTTGTCTTGTTGAGCGAAGTCCCCGATGGAGTGTCCATACTGATCATCACAGATCCGGTATCTTCGTCGGGAACGAAACCGGTTTTCGTATTCCGCATCAAAACGAACAACGCAGCAAGGCAAACTGCAATCACTCCTACACAAGCCCACCGACGGCGAATGAAAAACAGCACTCCCGTTTTATACCGTTCGAGCAGAGCATTGAATGCTACCGAGTACGCTTTTCTGAACCGTGCGTTGAAGCCCGTATCTCCAACGGTCGGGCGCATCATCATCGCGCAAAGTGCCGGTGACAACGTCAGGGCATTCACCGCCGACAATCCCACTGCAACAGCCATCGTAATACCGAACTGGGTGTAGAATGTGCCGGACGTTCCGCCAATCATAGATGTGGGAATGAACACCGCCATGAATATGACGGTTGATACGACAATGGCCGATGTAATGCCGCCCATCGCATCGTTTGTAGCCATGTATGACGATTTATATCCCGTTTCAAAACGTGCCTGTACCGCCTCTACCACGATAATGGCGTTGTCCACTACTGTGCCGATTGCAAGTACAAGGGCAAATAGCGTCAACAGGTTGATGGAGAATCCGGCAATGGCCATAAATCCGAATGTACCGATTACTGATACAAAGATGGCCAATGTGGGAATAAGAGTCGCGCGTATGTCCTGAAGGAACAGATAAACCACAAGCACCACGAGGATAATGGCAATCACGAGCGACCATATCACTTCGTGGATAGAGGCATAGAGGAAGCGATTTGTATCGTTAAGCGTCACAAACTCCATCCCTTTGGGAAGATTTTTGCTGCAATCCTCAATGACCTTGTCAATCTCGTTAATGACGGAAGAAGCATTTGAACCTGCCGTCTGGTAAATAATAGCCATGGCTGCCGGCTTACCGTTCAAAATATTGGAGAAAGTATAATCCTCGTCACCAAGTTCGATGTCGGCAACATCTTTCAATTTTAATACATCACCATTTGGGAGTGCCTTGACAATCAATTCCCCGAACTCCTCGGGTGTGGAGAACCTCCCACGGTACTTCATCGTGTACTGGAAATTGTTGTCGTGGTTCTCGCCGAAAGAGCCTGTGGCAGCCTCAATGTTCTGCCGTTCAAGCACGGCAGTAATGTCCGAGGGTATCAGATGGTAACGCGCCATCTGGTCAGGCTTCAGCCAAAGACGCATACTGTATTGCGCGCCAAACTGCTGCACTTTGCCGACACCCTGAATACGCTTCAAACGCGGCTCCACATTGAGCTTCATGTAGTTGTTCAGAAACTTCGCGTCATATTCTCCGTCAGGAGCATATAAGGCAAAAGTCTTCAATTCGGCATTCTGCTGTTTTTCGGTAGTGATGCCTATACGTACCACTTCGGAAGGAAGCAGGCTTTGAGCTGTCGAAACACGATTTTGTACGTTCACAGCTGCCATGTCCGGGTCTGTGCCTTGCTTGAAATATATCTTGATCTCGGCACTGCCGCTGTTGGAAGATGTCGAGGTGATATAGGACATATTCTCCACGCCGTTGATAGCCTCTTCCAACGGGACGATAACACTTTTGAGCACCGTTTCAGCATTTGCTCCGGGGTATGTCGCATATACACTGACCGTTGGAGGCGCAATATCTGGATATTGTTCTACCGGAAGGGATTTCAAGCCGATAAATCCCAACAAAACAATCACCACCGACAAAACGATTGACAATATCGGTCGGTCTATAAAAAATTTGAGATTCATCTCTGCCGCTCCTTTCCTTGCATGGTTACTTTAATCTCTTGTCCGTCCTGAATCATGGATGTTCCCTCGCTTACAATCGTATCGCCGACAACAAGTCCCGATTTCACAAGATAGCTATGTCCGTCGTTGTACCGACTGACAGTGAGTTCCGTTACGGCAGCCTTGCCGCCCACAACTTTCACGGCATACACCTTGTCCTGAATTTCGTAGGTCGCCGATTGAGGGATGACAATGACGCCTTTTTCCGTGTTCGGGAAAATTATGTTGCCCGCATTGCCGCTTAATAGTAACCCCTCTTTGTTCGGGAAAACGGCTTTGACGGAAGCTGTTCCCGTCTGCGGATTGATTACACCGCTTATCGTTTCAATCTTTCCCGGCGACTTGTATTTATTTCCGTTGCTGAGTTTCAGAGATACTTCGGGGAGAGAGGCAACAGTTTCCGCCATCGAGCCATGTTGCCCGATCATATCCTGAAGCTGCTTTTCGGATATGGAGAAATAGGCGTACATCTCCGAATTGTCAGATACGGTCGTTAAAGGTTGCGCAATCTGCGGAGAGACCAATGCCCCGGCTCTGTACGGAAGCACACCTGCCACTCCATTGACCGGACTTTTGATTTCGGTGTAGGACAAGTTGTTCCGTGCGTCAATCTCCTGTGCCTGCGCCTGCTCCAAAGCGGCCTGCGCGGCGAGCAGACTGTTTTCAGCCGTGCGGAGTTCATAGTCAGAAATTACGTTTTCCTTGAGCAGTTCCCGTTTGCTGTCACGTTCGAGCCGAGCCGTTTCCAGTCTGGCTTTTGCCGCATGGACATTTGCCGTGGCCATCCGCAAGGCAGCCTTATACGGCACTTGGTCAATGACAAACAAAATTTGTCCCTCTTTTACGTGTTGTCCCTCTTTTATGCAGACTTTCGAGATTTTGCCCGATAGCTGCGGATATATCTCTACATCCTGCCGTCCCTCGATAGTGGCAGAAAAGACATCTTCAATCGTCACATCGGATTGTCCGACCATTATGGCCGGATACTCCTGTTGCTGTTCGGTGTTCGCGCCGTTACCGCATGACACTGCGAAAAAAGAACCCGCAAATAATACGAGTCCTACGGTTACTTTATTCATATTTTCTTTTTTTGGGTGCAAAATTAGTTCGTTTCTTGATTTTAGGCGGTTTGAAAATCACGCCAAAAATATCGAAAATGGAAACTAAATTCGTTTTCTGTTTGTTTAGTGAGTATCTTTGCGGAAAATATCAAAGACAAATTACGATAAAAGAAACCGGTAATGGATATAGGATATACAGCCATAACGCAGGGTTATGAAAAGATGCCTCATTCAACAAATGAGACATTTTTCCTGTTCTGTGAATGCGGGTATGGAATTGTGATTATCAATTTCGAGAAATATATTGTGCGACCCGGAAGTTTTATTTCGGTTTACTCCGATGATTATTTTTTGATAGATCGTTTGTCGGAATATGCCAAAATACAGATTATCAACTTGGATGATAATTTGTTTGATGAAGTGACAGCTCGCCAATCCGCAGATTTTTGGAATTTCTGGATAGATAACCGTGTATTGTATATGTCAGCCGAGGAAATATTGCAGATGCACGCATGGTTTCTTAACGTACGGTGGATATTGTCAAGTACCGAAGAGTTGCAGATGCGAGATTTTATGCTTCGTAATCAGTTAAGCACCCTTTTTACAGGAATTGAGGTTTGTTGTCAAGATTATATGAAAGAGTATCATAGCAAGACTGACAATAACGCACACCGCATACTGCAACGTTTTTGGAGATTATTGGTTGATAATTGTAAGCATGAACATGAAGTGCGTTTCTATGCCGAAAAATTGAATATCACCACTCATTATCTTGCCAAGATAACTCGGAAAGCAATGGGCTATTCCCCTAAAGAATGTATTGATTGGCAGAGAATAACAGAGATAAAGCAAGAATTACGTAATTCTCACAAGTCGATAAAAGAGATTGCTGACAACTTTGGATTTGAATCATCATCGTACTTGATCAGCTATTTCCGTCGGCATACCGGAATCACACCCGGAAATTTCCGCAAGAATATTATTTTTACAACAAAATAATTAGATAATATATGATAACGGCTATCATTTGATAGCCGTTATCATATATTATATTTTCATCCCTTTTGGTCGGTTCTCATCCTTGATTTGAAAACCCGGTCGTCCGATGATGACATGGTCAGCAATGAAATTGCCAGACGGACTTCGTTCATTCGTCAGATTGCAAATCTGTGGCTGTTACAACCTCATTCCCCGTTTGCGTTTCTTCTTCCTGCGAAGCATCTCTGCCATTTCCTGATTGGCTTCCGTATCAGCGGCGTTGTAAGACGAGCCGTTGCCGTTCAGCAATCCCAACGAACCGCTGAATAACTCATTGCGTGCTGAACCGGACGGTGTGTTTGGCGTGGCAACATCATGTACTTTGGCTGTCATGCCCATACGTTCATTATATCTGTTGCGCTGCAAGGCTGCGTCAATCTTGGAATAACTAAAACGCCTGTCCACCTTGGAGCCGTTGAAACGGTAGCCGTTCTTTGTGAATACAACGCCCTGCACCTCGTTTGTCTGTCCCTTGTGTTTGAAACTGACTTCCACGCCCTGCCGTTTCAGATTGGCAACAAGCACGTTCCAGTTACCGCACCTGCCTACCTCTTTTTTGAGAATGTCGTATAATTCGTACTTCGTTTTATCCGGTTCTTTCAGTCGGTTGCGCTTAACGTTATCTTTACTGACAGCCATGTGCAAGCCATATTTCATGGTTAGCTCCTTGCAGATACGGGTGCTGCGCAGACGCTCGTGCCTGTCCGAAATGGTATTGCCGTTGTTGTCTATGCGGTTGAAGGCGATATGCACGTGCGGATGCTCCTTGTCGAAATGTCGGGCAATGAAGAACTGCGTGTCCCGAATGCCCATTCTTTCCATATATTCAAGTGCAATACCTGCCATTACACGGTTGGTCAGTCGTGGCTCGTCCTCTTTGGAGAAGCTGAGGGCGATATGTCCGACTGGCTTCGCCACCTTGCCGTTTATCTGAAACTGGATGTTAAAACTCATGGCGATGGTTTCCCGGTTCTCCATGAACAAGCCTTCGTATGCTACAACTTGTGCATTTTTATTCTTGTCAAGGATGTAGTCCACCACTCCCTTGAAGTCGCTTCCCTTTACGATTTTCGCCATCATATCCCTATCTTGGTTAAGAGTTCGTGAATCCTTGCCACTGCCACTTTGCAATCCCACTTCTCATCGTGGAAACCTCCGGCATTCGCCTTGTGCGCAAGCTGGTTGAGGTTGTTCGCCATGCCACAGAGCTGGCGAACATATCCGGCGTGTTCCTCCGACAGACGTTCCTTCACATGACCGTTACGGAAACATTCCCTCATGTACTCGCTCGGTGATACTCCGGCTTCATGCGCCTGTGTCAGCAGACGGTAGTAGTCGGCTGTCGCCAGCTTCACTGCAACACGGTATTTCAATTTCTCGGTTGCCCCTTTCTTCGGGCGACCGCCCTTGTTACGTTCCTTGTGTTCCTTATTCGGTTTCATATTTCATTTCTTCTAATGTTGTTACTGATTATACTGTATAGACCAACGGGATTGAGTTATGGGCTAAAGTCCGTAACGGGTGGCAAGCGGTTTCGGGACACCCGAAACACAAACTTGCTACCTCCCAATCTTCAGTGAATGAATTTCGGGCAGCTCCCGTTTATTACTCCGTTGGTTCATAGTCCCAATCCTTTCTTCTTGGGCTTAACGATGGTTCGTGGCGGTGGACTAACGGTTAAATTCTGCCGTTTTCCGCATAGGTAATCGTTCAGGTCTTTGTGTCCGTTGTAGTTGTTGGAAAAGTCTCGGATGCGTCCGGCAAACTCTTTTTCCAGTTTCCAATACGTTTTCCGTCCTGCCTCGTCATTGTCGAGCAGACAGTGGATGCGCTCGTACCCGTGTAGCACATCTATGGCTTTGGAAACATTGGCAACCGAATTGAGAATGACGTAATCCTGCCCGTCAAGGCTGGGCATGGCCGGGCAGTTCTTCATCCGCAACGTAAGGAATGAAAGGTAGTCCGTCATGCCCTCGAACACGAGGCATTTCTCTCTCGGCTCACCCGCCTGCCGGATATGGCTGATGTCCTTCGGTGCGATGCAGCCCTTGAAGAAACGGTTGCGCACTTCATATCCTCCCGCCACATTCGGGAAACCGATGGCGAAATATGGCTTGCCGTTATGGGTGAAGTGCAATTCCTTACATTCCGACTTTGCCAAGGTGGTATCTATACCCCGTTCCTGCAAGTAGCGGAGCAATGCCGGATGGGAAAGTTCTTTCACTTCCAGATGTTGGAAACTCGGTTCGGATGCCTGCTGGTGAAAAGAGAAAGATACGGGTCGGACGTGTGGCATTTGCTCCGCTATCTTACCAAGCAGGTATGGTAAATAGTCCGAACAGTAAATTTCCTGCGCCAATGCGATGATGTTGCCGCCTCTGCCCAGTCCATAATCGAACCACAGATTGTGTTCCACGCTCACCTTGAACGATGCTTCTGTTTCCTGCCGGAACGGGGATTTGTACCAAAGGTTGTTCCCTTGCTGCTTCACGGGCGAGTAGCCCAAGCTTTGCAGATAGTCCGCCAGTTTGATTGTTTTTGCTTCTTGAATGTTCATAATGTATATTCCTACGGATTTGATGATGGTTGATAAAGCGATGATTTGATGAATGGGGCTATATTATTATTGTATATCAACACAATAGCCTCTCATCACGCTTTCATCAAAACATTCACCGAAAGAGAAAGCATGTCGGTGGTTTCTTTCTCTTTTCATCAGCAAAATGTCTTTGATGGAAGGTCGATGAGAAAGTAACAGTCTGTATTTCAATACTTTTATATACTTATTCATCATTTCATCAAAATAATCATAGTGTTTCTAAAAAAGCTCTTGTCACGGTGTAATACCTTCCTGTCCTGCGAAGTGGGGAGTAACGGCATTCACGGTTGTAGTCCACTTGGTAGGTGGTATATGTGAGGGTGTTGTGGGCCGGTGTCAGTTTCCAACACTCCTGCAATACCTTTCTCACTTGGTGCTTCTCCGCCTTGACATACGTGTTTGCCAACAGCGTGAGAATGTCGTTACAGCAAAAAGAGAAAGTGTCGATACCTGTGCTTGCCATGATGTCAAGCATAAGTTCGCACATCTCTATCTCCAACCGGTTACGGTTGCTGCGGATAATCTTCTGCAAGGCATCTGTGTGCAGAAGTGACGGGGCAAACCACATACGGCTCTCTTTCTTGGTGGATAGTTCCCTGTGCTGCAAATGATAGAGGAAAGCAGGTATCTCCGCTTTTAACTTTTGCATGAAGTCGGTATCATCGGATTGCAAACGGTCAATCTTGCGCACCCAATAGCGTGTTTCCCCTGCATCAATGATGACGGGCAGATACTCGTTGTTGGAACACAGCACGAACTTGGCGAAGAAGCCGATTTCGTCACGGTCTTTCCCTTTGGCTTCCACCTTGTAGGAAAGTGTGGTGCTGAGGTTCTTCAACCGCTCGCTGTCCTCCCTGCGGCTCAGCAGCACTTCGTCCACCACGATAAGAAGTTTCCCTGCCCAGTCGGAATTGAACTGGCTGCGGAAGTCCTCGTTGGTGTTGAATGTGACATTGTTCTGAAACAGGGCTTTCAGGAAGTTCAGAAACGTACTTTTACCCGTGTTGCGTTCCTCCGATACCAGTAGCAGGATAGGCAACTTCTGAATCGGTTGCAAATATAGCAGTTGCAGATAGTCCATACCTAATTCGTATTGTTCCCCGAAGATGTGCCATACCAATGATTGGATGTGTGAGAAGTCGCCCTCCTGCGGTTGATGGTCTATCGGTTCATACAGGTTCAGGAACTTGTCCACTACCGGACGATAGTTCACATGGTCGGGGACTGTGCAGAAGCCGTCATACTTCGGTACGGTGGCAAGATAATGTTTGCCATAATCCTGCCGCAGGGTCTCGTTGTTCCACACGATACGTTTCCTCATATAGCCACCGTTCAGCCGGGGCTGGTTCACTAACTTGTAGAGGGTCGTACCTACCCGTATGAACTCCTCCTTTCTGATATTGCCTTGTTTCATAAGCACTTCATTTTGTTTTAATCAATGCAAAGCTCGGCAATTCGGATAAGACGGATTGACAACTCACGCGTGACTCACGTATGATTTTCTTGGATTTGACACAAACACATACAAATAAAGTCCAAAGAAATGCCACTCTGACGGGTTCTTCTTCGGACTTGTCGTAATCATAGGTATGAATGGCAATACACCTATTCGAATAAATGAATAATTATAATGTTGGCAATGGAAATACGCATCGGTTTCATTACTTCATGTCGTCATATCAGTGTGTTTTATGCCTGATATTTAGGTGTTTCCATACTATTCACACCCAGCGAAAAGAAGATGCTTGTTTTCTCTTTTCGCAAATACAGCCTTTCAAACAGGATTTTACGCAGCTGTTCCGCACCGGAACTGTTAATGCGGAAAGCAAGCGCGACTATCATCGGGAAACTGAACACATCGGCATGGTAACCGTTCTCTAACCGGACATATTTCTGCACCTCGTGTTCATTTAACACACCGCTTCTATACACGGCTCTGATGGCGGCACGGAGTGTCGGGGCGATTACCCCGAACAGCTCCACCAGTTCCGGCTCACTCATCCAAATGTAAGCGACATTATCCGGTATGATGATATTGCCGGATTCACTCATTGTTATGATGTTTCTTTCCATGCTCATGACACCGTTATACCGTTAAATGTCTTACTCAGTTTATCGCCGAACATCGTCAGGTCGGTATTCAGTTTGTGCGTGGTAATCTTCGCGTATATCTGGGTCGTGACAATGTTCGTATGTCCCAATACACGGCTCACGCTTTCGATTGGCATTCCTTTGGTCAGAGCCAGCGTTCCGAATGTATGCCTCGCACAATGGTACGAGATTTGCTTCTCTATACCGCATTCACTGATAACTTTTTTCAACTGCTTGCACATCGTCCAGTAGTTGATTTTCCCGAACACGGACTTGTCTCCCGAACGGTTCTTGTAGCGTTCGATTATATGCATGGGAATATCAAGCAGTTTCACTTGGAACGGGACATCGGTCTTGTGCCGCTTGCCGATTATCCATTTCTCGCCGTTCACTTCCACGATTTCATCCGTAGTCAGTTCCTTCATGTCCACAAAACTAAGGGCGGTGAAGCAGGCGAAGATGAAAAGGTCACGCACCAGTGTGAGTGTGGGATTTTCAAACTCGTGTGTCATGATGGTCTTTATCTCGTCTTCTGTCAGATACTCCCGTTCCTTCACGTTCGGGCTGATATGGAACTGTGCAAAAGGGTTTCTCGGTATCAGCCCGTTATAATGCGCCCGCATCACCACTCCCTTCAGCCACATGCAGTTGAGCCATATCGTGGCGTTCTTCAACCCCCGTTCGGCAGTGAGATATGCCGCGAACTCCTTGATGAAGTCGGGTGTCAGTTCGAGCATCGACATATCCGTGCGCTTGTAGAACGACTTGATGAAAGCCGCCACATAGTTCCTCGCACGCATCATCACCTTGTATGTGCCGATGGTGCGGTCTTTTCCCACACGTTTGAGGAAGTTGGCGCAATCCTTGTCAAACGCCCGGATAAGCGTTTCATACTCGCTGCCGATTCCCTGATAGGCGTTGCGCACCATTTCCGCCGTCACGAACGCCTCTCGGTCGGAAAGTTTCTGGTAGTGCTTGATGATTTGCGCCTTGATGTTGTCAAGGGCGAGGTTGATGTCCCGTGCCCCTTGGCTCTTGCCTTTCGCCCTGTTCCCTTTCACGTCCCAAAGTGTCTTCGGGATGTTCTGCTTGCAACTGAACTGCGCCACAGTCCCGTTGATTGTCACCCGTCCCATGATGGGGACAATACCGTTCTTCTCCTTGCTGCCGTTCACGTAGAACAGCACTTTGAATGTGCTTCTTGCCATACTCGTCTTTTTTTGATTGCAAAATTAAGTATCAACGAGTTAGACCTTGTAAGCCAAACACAGCCATACGGAGAAAATGTCAGTGCCACGTGTTAAAAATCACATTTTGCCGGGTAATGATTTGAAAACCTAACGGCTTCATAAATCCACTTTCCTTTGCGTTACCCCGTTTTTTCGTCTGTCCTCTTTTGTCCTCACAAATGCCTTATAAACAAGCTTTACGAAGACATTTCCTCCTTTTCATTAGCCTTTTCCAGAGATTTTAATTATATTTGCCGAAGATTTTACCCTTATATATGAAAAACATCCGAAATTTCTGCATCATAGCCCACATCGACCACGGCAAATCGACACTCGCAGACCGTCTGCTGGAGAAGACCAACACGCTCAACCAGCGCGAAATGCAGTCGCAGGTGCTCGACGACATGGACCTCGAACGCGAAAAGGGAATCACCATCAAGAGCCACGCCATCCAGATGGAGTACACGGCCCGCGACGGACAGCGGTACACGCTCAACCTGATCGACACCCCGGGACACGTCGACTTCTCGTACGAAGTGTCGCGCGCAATCGCCTCGTGCGAAGGGGCGCTGCTGGTGGTCGACGCCACGCAGGGCATTCAGGCGCAGACGATTTCGAACCTCTACCTCGCCGTGGGGCACGACCTGGAGATCATCCCCGTGCTGAACAAGATCGACATGGATTCGGCGATGATCGACGAGGTGAAGGATCAGGTGATCGACCTCATAGGATGCAGGGAGGAGGATATTCTGCTGGCATCGGGCAAGACGGGACTGGGCGTCGAAGAGGTGTTGGAAGCGATCGTAAACCGCATTCCCGCTCCCACGGGCGACGAGAGCGCGCCGTTGCAGGCGCTGATCTTCGACTCGGTGTTCAACCCCTTCCGCGGAATCATCGCCTATTTCCGCGTCTTCAACGGCACGCTGCGCAAGGGCGACCACGTGAAGTTCTTCAACACGGGCAGCGAGTACGACGCCGACGAAATAGGCGTGCTGAAACTCAAGATGCAGCCCCGACAGGAGATCAGGGCCGGAGACGTGGGGTATATCTGCTCGGGGATCAAGACCTCGTCGGACGTGAAGGTCGGCGACACGATCACCTCGGTGACCAACCCCGCCAAAGAGGCCATCGCCGGATTCGAGGACGTGAAGCCGATGGTCTTCGCGGGCGTCTACCCAGTGGAGGCCGACCAGTACGAGGACCTGCGCGCGTCGCTCGAAAAATTGCAGCTCAACGACGCTTCGCTCACGTTCGAGCCGGAAAGCTCGCTGGCGCTCGGATTCGGGTTCCGCTGCGGATTCCTCGGGCTGCTGCACATGGAGATCATTCAGGAGCGGCTGTACCGCGAATTCGACATGGACGTCATCACGACCGTGCCCAACGTGTCGTACCGCA
>ERZ857827.559-NODE-559-length-51234-cov-7.411790_pt1 | contig 51234 bp, 48 predicted proteins | sample MGYA00519761_ERZ857827 | MGnify/ENA primary metagenome ERZ857827 (study PRJEB31778, sample SAMEA3449370) | human gut metagenome | biome: human gut; feature: human-associated habitat; material: faeces | place: United Kingdom | collected 2010/2012 ... | reverse complement strand
CAGAATGGTATCTTTTTTTATATTAAATCTGTAACATATGTATTATAACTCAACAATTGCACTATTATTATACTCAAAATAGTAAAAAAAATAAATCATTATAAAACAAAAATTTACATTCTAAAATATATTTGATATAATATTTTCAGAGAAGGAAGTGATAAAATGGATATTAGAGAAATAATTTTTAATGATATTATGCAAAACTATAACAAAAAATATAAAGAATATAACACATTAGAAGAGTATCTAAATAGTTATACAAGAGATGATTTATATAGACTAGCAGTAAGATATGGGATAATAAATGGTGATAACAAATTAGGTGAAGTAATAATAGCAAATACAAGTACTAAGAGTAAAATACTAAAGTATGTAGTAGATAACATCGAAGAAATAATAAAAAGTGTATTATTACCAATTAAAGATAACAATATCGAAATACTAAATAAAGTATTAGAAAATAAAAATACTCTAGTTATAGAAGATAGAAGATTACCTTTAACTTTAATATTAAATTTAGGTAATACTCCTGTAATACATGTACATTATGATAAAAAGAAAGATTTAATAACCATAAATATTCAAAAAGATATAGCACTAATCATAAATAAAATATTAAAAAATAAAGCATTCATTAAAGAACATCATGATTTACTTGATTTTGAAAAAAATATAGAAATGTTACTAGAAGTATATGGATTAATAGAAGAAGACACCTTATATGATATATATACTAAAGTATTAGATAATATAGAAAGAAAGATATTTGATAAATATCTAATGTATATAACCTTGAAAGATTGTCCTCTAGATAGAAAACATTTTAATAATATTAATTATATTTCAAAACTAGACCTTGAAGACTATGAAATAGAAGATTATATATCTAATAGAGAAGGAGAATATGAAATATATTCTAAAGACTTCTATGAAAATGTAGAAAATAGAACTTATCTAAAAGGTTTAAAATCTTATGAAAACTTATGTGACTTTTTTCAAAAATATTATGATTTTGATTTAAATGAAGAAGATGATATATTCGAACTAATAGTTTGTGATTACTTATATCAAATGCAAGAATCAAAAGTAATAGCTAGAAAGTCAATCATAACAAATCTAGATCAGTATTTCAATATAAATAGTAAAGAAAAAAATGAAATAATAAATTACTTAAATAAAATATATTATGATTATCCAAAATGGCGAAAGAAAGGAAATATATAATTGAATAACCCACCAAAATTAAAATTTAAATATTTAACTCTTGAAGAAACATCTGACATACTATCATTGACACTTAAAGATACTGATAATATATTATCAGTAAAAGAAGGAACATTATTCCTATATCCAGAATTAAAAAGACTTACCAAAGAAGATAATATTAAAGACATAATTCAAGATAGATATAATAACTTTATAAAAGAAAATAATAACTTGAGAGAAGAATATACCACTATTTGGAATGAATATAATGATAAATATATGTTAGAAATAAGTAATTACTTTAATATAAAGTGGCCAAAAGAATATAAAGAAATATCAGTAGGAATAGGACTAATACCAGTATGTCCTAGATACATTAAAGAAAAAGCCTTTGATATTCATAAGAAAAATAAAGAAGATTTAATAGATACCTGTATGCATGAATTATGTCATTTCCTTTTCTTTGAGAAATGTAAAGAAATATATCCAAATTGGAAGTATGAAGATTTTGATAGCCCAAGTTTGTTATGGTACTTAAGTGAAATAATCATAGACCCAATACTAAATAGCGACAACATTCAAAAAATATATAAACATAAGTTTAAATCCTATGATATCTTTTATAATGTAGAAATAGATAATATAAATTTACTAGATAAAATAATAAGCATATATAAAAATAATAATATAGAGACCGCTATTAAAGAAAGTTATAACTATTTAAAAGAACATGAAGAAGAGTTTATAAGCAAATGTAATAATAAATAACTTATCCACAGAAACTGCCCGCAGACAAAAATGTCAACTTTTTCCTTTTTACAAATATATTGTCAAATTAACTAAAATATTGTACAATATTGTCAGATTTTGAGGAGGTATATCATGAAAATAGAAAATATAAAATCACCAGAAGATATACTAGAATACATGAAAGAAAATATAAAATACGGCTGTCTAGATATAAATAATGAAGAACATATTGGAAATATGAAAAACTTTCGAAGATTATATAGAACAATGACCATTGAAGAAACAATATCTCATGGAATTGGAACGTGTATTGAGCAGGTAAATCTAATGAGTATGTTATTAAATAAATTAAATATACCAAATAAAATGTTCTGCACTAGAATATATGAAGAAGATAACTTTAATGACTTAGAGGCTGAAGAACATATGCACTGTTTTGTATTATATTACCTAAATAATAAAGTATATCAAATAGAACATCCTAATTGGATGAGAATAGGAATATATGAGTTTGCTAGTGAGGAAGCTGCTATTAAAGAAATAAATGACTATTATATAGAAATGGCTGAAGGTATGCCAAGACCATTAGCAGAGTACTATGAAGTAACACCAAATATATCATTTAAAGAATTTAATAACTATATCAATAGTTTAGATGAAAAAATAATAAGTAGTAGGAGCAAATAATGAAATTAAACATTGACTACGTATCTGATTTACACTTAACTCACTACATAAGTAAAAATGAAAGCATAACCAAAATAGATAAATTAGTCCAAGATAAAATAAGTATGCAAGTAAAAGGAGATATCCTTGTAGTAGCGGGAGATATAGATGAAGATATAAATAGAGTGAGTGAACTATTATATTCATGTTCAAAATACTATAAAAAAGTAATATTTGTCCCAGGTAATCATGAATACTATATACCAGTAATAAAATATATCTATACTGATCCTATGGCTGAAGAATATAACTATAATAGTATGAATAAAGTATATAGATTAAATGAAATATTTAAAGATAATAACGATATAATCATACTAGATAAAACAAATAATACTAAAGGACTATATACCTATAATACCTTCTTATTAGCGGGAGATACCCTTTGGTATAAACCAGTAACATTAGTAGATAAACTATATAACTATCCTATGCAGAATGATTCTAGATTTATCTTATCAGAATTATCTAAGAAAGATAAAATATTAAAATTACATAACGATAGCATATCTTGGTATGATAACTTACCAAATAATATAGATTTAATAATAACTCATGTACCACCATTTAGAAATAAAAATAATAGTAGGGGTAATAACTCTTGTTATTATACAGAAGTAAAAGAATATAAATCACCAGTATGGATATATGGTCATGATCATAAAGAAGAAGATATAATAATAAATAATACAAGATTAGTATCTAATCCATGGGGTTATGATACTAAAGATTTTAAAATAAAAACATTAACATTGACTAAATAACAAACTAAGATATCAAGTCTTAGTTTTAATATACTTATATATTATTTCTATTATGTCCACTATAAGCCTTACTATGTAAGTCTTATTAGTGTTTAATTAAGCTAAGTAAACTTATCTTAATTAAATGTATCCAAGATACCTATTATATATAAGCAGTAGATATATACTAATATTATTATAGTATAAAGAAGTAATTATATAAATAAGAGTAGAAAAATAAGCAAAATGTCGTATTTAGTAAAAAGTTATGATATAATAAATTTAAAAGGAGAGAGTTTAATGAAAATAAAAATAAATAAAATATTTGGTCAATATAATAATGAAATTAATTTTGATAATAGAATAAATATTTTTATCGGAGAAAATGGAATCGGAAAATCAACTACAATTAGTATTTTGCAATGCTTATTAGAATTTAGATACATTAAATTACAGGACTATTATTTTGAGTCAATAGAAATAATAAATGATAATGATATTGTAACTATAAAATATAGTGACTTATGTCTAAAAAATGATTATATATATGAAAATTATAAAATTCATTATGATTCAGAAGAACCATCAGATATGTTAATGGAATTTCTAAATGAATTAGATTATAGAAAACTATATAAATTAAACAAGGATTTTAGACTTTTAAATAATGAGAGAGATTTAAGGTATTTTGTTAATAATGGTTTTTTAAGTTATATAGAACCAATAATTAAAGATATATATTTAAAATCAAAAATAGTAGTAGAAGATGGCTATTATTATCAAGATAGTAATATGAGTAATTTACATGTTAAAATTAAAAGTATGATCAATGAATTAAAATTTAATGATATTCTTTTCCTTAAATTATCAAATGATTATAACGTTACTAATTTGTTTAATAATGAATTAATAGAGGATATAGATCAAAATGAAGAATACAAAGCAAAGTCTTTACTTAGCTATAGAGTAAAAAAAGAAAAAAGATACTTAGATAAAAAATATATTGATAAACTAAAAGAAAATTATCAAATGAATTTTGAAAAAGAAAGAATATCAAATAAATTGAATATTAGTAAATTGTTGTTTAGTAATATTTATAGTAAAAAAGATATTGATACTTTTAAAGAAAATCTATATGATTTTATTCATGAAAATATTGATAATACAGAAAAATTGCAAATAAAACATAACATAAGTGAAACAGAGTATAATAAAATATTAGCTTATATAAAACCACTATTACCTGAAAATAATATATTAAATAATAAGCTTAATGAAGGATACAATGATATATCATTTAAATATGGTGATGGGTATGAGTTACTTTGTGCATTCCTTGATAAATTTGGGAATAAATATTTAAATATAAAAAACGATAAATTGGATAAATTAAACAATATATTTAAAAAGTATTTTAATAACAAAGAAGTTATAGCAACGCCATTTGGTATTTTAATATCCACTAGTGATTATAAAAACGATATATATTTTAATGAACTGTCAGAAGGTGAAAAAAAGATAATTATATTATTTACGACGTTAGTTTTTTCAGATAATATGATTGTATTGATAGATGAACCAGAAACATCTTTGTCAGCAGTATGGCAAAAGGAATTAATTAAGGATATAATAAGCTGTAATTATAATAGGCTAATAATTGCAACACAATCACCATATATAGTTAGCCGCGATGAATATTTAGATTATTTAATATGCCTTCCAATGGAGAAAAATAATGAATTATAATAATTTTAAAGATTCGTTCTTAAATAATAGAACGTATCCCCCAATATCATCAGTAATTATAGATACAAATATAATCAGAAATTATGAAGATTTAGATTATATTTGCTATGTTGAAGGACCAACAGATGAAGATTTTTATGGAAATATTCAAAATTTATCTATTAGTAACAAAAAAATAAAATTTATTACTGGACTTACAAAAAACGATGAAATAAAAGAATGCCGTGTAGGAAAAGAAAGTGTGATAAAAAAATATTATGAAATTAATTCATATGTAAACTTTAAATACTTACTAAAGAAATCTATTTTTATAATTGATAGCGATAATTATGGGTTATTGAGTGAATATTATGATGAAAAATATTTAAATAAAAAAGTTTTTAATATTACAAATGGTTACGCATTTGAAAATTATTTCTTTTCAAAAAGAAATATAAGAAAAATATTTGAATATTTTAAATTAACAGAAGCAGATCTAAATGAATTTATAATATATTTAAATAGATTTATTAAAGAAGTTTCATACTATAATCGTTTAAAGTGTAGTACTACAATAGCATGTAAAAAGTGTAAATATCATACGTACTTACCATCAACCAGAGTAGAATTCTTATATGGGAAAAAAACCGGAAAAAAAATTACAGCAGAAGATATTTTTGACTTTGATTTTACTGGAAAGCATAACTATTATTTTAGAAAAAACTTAATGGAAAGACAAAATAAAAAGATTAAAGAGGTAATAGGAAAAAATGATTTAATAATGGATTATTTTAATAATGTATCAATAAAATTCGAAAATAATGCTAATTATATAAGAGGACATGACATATACAACTTTTTACAAAAATATTTATATCAAAAGTTTAATATAAACATAAGTCCAAGAATAACAGAAAATAGTAAATATTTTGAAGTGCTTAAAATAATTGATGTTGATATTAATTTTGTTAATGGCTTAGGAGAAGATATAAAATATTAATTAAAATTTATATATAATAATGATATAATAACTTTGGGTGGTGAGACTATGTGTTTGATATGGAACTTAATAAAAGCATTTGCAGATACTCAAGATGATAATAAAAAAAATAACAATGATTTAGAAGAATGGCAAAAAGAATTAGTAAAAGAAAAGAAGTATGATTCATTTAACTTTGAAGAGGAAGAGTTAGAAGATGATGACTATTATTCTGGGGATGATGATGAATAAGAAAATTGTCAAAATATATTGAATAAATAAAAATAATTTGATATACTTAATTTAGTTAAAGAAAGACGCTAGTACAGGTCTATCTAATAGATTTTTTGTGCTGGTGCTTTTTTTGTATTAACTAGAAAGTTAGGAGTTGAAGTGAAATAAAAAAGTTTATATTTGATTTAATAACAGCGTCATTTTCTTTATTTAAAAATCCAATTTATAATTATATTGCAATGACAATCATAGGGCTCATAGCGTTTAAATTTGCATTTGGCATTGTAGGTAAATCAAAATTAAGAGGAGAAGCAGGCTCAAATGCTCACTGGACAATAAGATTTTTAGCATTTGTATTTATATGGCTTGCATGTTCTATATTGATTAAATTAATTACATTTATTATAAATAATTGGCTTATGCTTATAATAAGTTGTTTGCTACTACTTTTGATATATATTTTAAAAATATATTCAAAAAGTAATCCAGCAAGTATACTAAATAAGAAAATATTTTAAGTTTTACAAATAACAAAAAGATATTATAATCAAAAAAAGTATGTTATAATTAAAATGAAATAAAAAGTAGTAAGGAGTGAATGAAATGAAGTGCGTTAAGTGTAAAAAAACTATTGATGATGGTGATATTTTTTGCGGATATTGTGGTATAAATCAAGAAAAATTCAGAAAATACATAAATAAAGTTGAAATTAAAATTCATAAGGATAGAGATAAACAATATGATAACAATGTTAAAAATGCTCAAAACAAATTAAAAATTCTTCAAGATGGTAAGAAAAATGAGATAAATAGAATAGCAAGAAGCAGATGGAAATTAATAGGAGATAACTTTTCTTATAATATGACAGAGGGAAAAATAAATATAAATGGTCAACTATATATTTTTTCTGACATAAAAGGTGCAGAGATTAAAACTAATGATGGATTTAGAACCATTACAAATACTACAGGAACATATAATCAAAAAGCTAGGAAGAATGCTTCATTGGGTGGAGCAGTAGCAGGTGGATTAATTTTAGGACCTGTTGGAGCAGTTGTTGGTGGTTCTACTTTAGGCAAAACCACTACTAAAGGAAAAAATAATCAAGTGACGACTTCAAACGAAATACCAGTATGTCATCATATAGGAATTGACGTTAATATAAAAGGATTTAATACAGAAATTGTATTATTATCAAATACAATAGATCAATCCAGTTCAAAATATAGTAATACAATAAATGATGCTCAGAGAATAGTAGATATATTAAGAACATTATCTACAACACCAGTGCCACAAAAATGGTTAAAGCCCGAAGAGGAACAGTCTGTATTAGAATATGATCCACAAATAGAAAAAGCTGCTAAAGAACTACAAGAAACAATAGAAGATAAACCAAATTATGATATTCCAGAAAGGTATTATCAGTAGGAGGTAAAAATGAAAGAGTGTAGAAAGTGTAAAAACCAATATAAAGATGTTTATTCTTATTGTCCTAGATGTGGAACACCATATGACATCAATATTAAAAGAGCAAAAGTTCCTGATGAAGTGGATGCGGGAACAATGAGTATTGTGAAAAAAATATTGAATATAATTTTATATATATTTGGCGGACTATTAATAGTAGCCTACCTAACTTCAATAACTAAAAATCCAGGAGAAAGTATTTTTGCAATTTTATTTAGTTTAAGTTTATTTCAAATTTTCTATAAACTTATTGGGGATAAATTTAATACAATAGATGAAAAGTATTTAAAAATTGCTAGAATAGCACTTCCAATAATTATTCTTATTGCTTGGATGATATGCTTTCCAGCAAAAACGGAAAGAAATAACGAAAATAATGATTCTAAAACCACAGGAAACGAAATAATTAAGCAAGAAGAAAATAAAAAAGATGAAGCAAAGAAAACCGAGGAAAGTCAAAATAAAAATACTGATGCGATTGTTTCATACGAACTAATTTATAAATCATCAGGTGATTATGGAAAATTAGTGGAGTATGAGGGAGAAGAAGAATATTTTTATTATTTTCCTAATGGAACATATGAAGTAGAAGCAACTCGAACAGCAGATGCAATATGCTTTTTATGGTTAGATTATAATAATGGATATGCGACAGATAACGGAACAGCTTATAACAATAAGCAAAAATTACAATTTAATCAAAATGGAGAAAAACAAACATTAACTATAACAGATGATGTTCATTTATATAACTCTAATAATTGTGATTTTAAATTAATAAAGAAAGATTAAGATAATGTAAACGAAAACATGATAAAATATTCAAAAAATTAAAAATAATTAAATAAGGATGCTAGTACAGGTCTATTTAATAGATTTTTTGTGCTGGTTTTTTTTATAGTAAAGGAGTAGGAATTGAAGTAGAATGATAGGAATTTTAGGAACAAGAAGAATATTAACTATTGATTATTTAGAACAAAATAAAATAACTATAGATAATGCTTATTTTAAAGAACGAAAAAATATTAAAATTTTATTTATTGATGATGAAGAGTATGATGTGGAGGCACTTAAAAAATAGCTTTTTTATAACCAGGGGTTATCGTGGAAAAAATACGATTACTAAAGGCACAGGTTTAGGATTGGAGATGGCTAAAAGGATATTTGAAGAGAATGATTGCATATTAAAGATTGATGTTATTGATAGTGGTAAATATTCTGACTTTGTTGTATCTGTAGAATTTAAAAACAAATAAGTGTAAAAGTATGTTATAATTATATATGGAGATGGTAGTATGTCGAAATTAAACGTAGATCAAAAAAATATTAGGTTGCTATTAGCAGATAAAAAAGCAGATTTTTTGATACCAGATTATCAAAGACCTTATGCATGGTCGGAAGAAGAGTGCCAAACACTTTGGGAAGATATTTTTGATTTTGCAATTCCTGAAGGAGATGCCACAAAATTTAATAGTGAAGAAGAATATTATTTAGGACCAATTGTAACATTTAAAAATGACCACAACAAATTAGAAGTAATAGATGGTCAACAAAGATTAACTACAATAATGTTGCTATTAAGAGCATTTCATATTAGTTTTGGTGAGATGAGAGATGAAAACTCTAAAAAAATAAAAGAAATGATTGAAAGCTGTATTTGGAAGACAGATGAATTTGGTAATGCAAATAGAGATTTACTTAAAATAGATTCAGAAGTTGCAACTGATAAAGACAAGGATGAATTTCTATCAATTTTAAATACCGGAATAGCACCATTAACAATGAAAAGTAAATATGCAGAAAATTATAGATATTTTCAAAAAAAGATAGATGAGTTCTTACATAGTTATCCAGGATACTTTTCTTATTTGCCAGCAAGAATACTAAATAATTGTATATTGCTACCAATAGAAGCGGATAATCAAAATACAGCATTAAGAATTTTTTCAACATTAAATGATAGAGGACTTCCGTTATCAGATGCTGATATATTTAAAGCTCAATTTTATAAATATTATTCAGATAAAGGAGAAAAAGAAAAATTTATAAAAATATGGAAAGACTTAGAAGATCTATGTGAAAAAATATTCCATCCAATTTCTGGAACACCAATGGATGAACTATTTACTAGATATATGTACTATGAAAGAGCAAAGATGGGAATAAAATCTTCTACCACAGAGGCTCTAAGAAGATTTTATGAAAAAGATTCCTATAAACTATTAAAAAATGATTATACATTAAATAATCTAGTAGAGTTAGCAACATTTTGGAATGACATATCTAGTCAAAATCGTGAAAGATTTAGCGATAGAATATTAAATAAATTATTTGTTTTAAATATGGCTCCTAATGGTATGTGGGCATATTTCTTATCAGTATATTTTATGGCAAATAAAGATAATAATGGTATGTTAGAAGATGAAAAACTATATAGATTCTTAAATAAATCAATAGCATTCATATGGACATACGCCTTCTTTAATCCAGGAGTTAATGCATTGAGAACTCCTATATACGATGAAATGATTAATATAATTAATGGTGTAGAAGTAACATTTGATAAATATAAATTTGATAAAGAATTAGTAAAACAAAGTTTATTTAATTATTCTTTCGATAATAGAAGACCAGTTACCAAGTCTATGTTAGCATGGTGGGATTTTACAAATGAAGAGCAAGCATATTTACCATTGGAGCAGCCTTTAGAAATTGAACATATTTATGCAAAGAATAGACAGGATATCGATGGAAACTTAAAGGATAAAAGAAATCTAGAAAAGTTAGGTAATAAGTCATTACTAGAAAAATCTGTTAATATAAGAGTATCTGACTTTAGATTTGAAGATAAAATTAAAAAATATAAAGGATATATGAATGATAAAGGTAAATATATAGATGGAACAAAAATTCAAGATTTATTAACATTAAATACTAGATATAAAAACTTTGATGAACAAGATATTGAATCTAGAAATAACTTAATTATTGCCACTTTTATTGATTATTTATCGGAAGAAGAACTATTTAAATAAAATATATTAGTTATGTTGGGATTGCTCTTACTAAGAGATAATATAAATTAAAAAAATACTTGTGAAAAGTTTAAAAAATAATATAATTAGAGCATATAAAAGCAAAAATTATGAAATTAAAATAGAAGCATAGAATTATAAATAATAAAAATAAAGAAAGAGATATGTTAAAGAATAATATTCTATCTAAATATAATATACCATTAATTAGATTAACTACTAATGGTAGTAGAGAAGAAAGTATTATAAGAAGTAAATTAGATAAGATAGTTAGTAATAAATAATCACATATATTTTATTATGCCTATTGCATCTATTATATATAAGTCATAGATATATACTAATATTATTTTAGTATGAAGAAATTTGTCTAAATTTGTTGATTAAATAAAAATAAATGATAGTTATAATACTGCTTTTGCTCATAATTAAAAAAGATAAATAAAATATAATTATATCTATTATTTACAATATCAGGAATAAATGTAAAATGGTACATAAAAATGATAATTAACAAAATAGTTAACATTAATTGTCAACCCCATCACAAATAAATATAAACTAATGACTTTATATTAAATTATTGATATAATTAAATTGAGGTGGTTACTATTAAAACATTATTATATATATTATTTTTCCCTATTATACTTCTTTGGTATTTAATTAAGAATGGCTTTGTTGTATTATATTATACTTTCATTTTGATGATTGATATGAGTAAATTGGCCTGTTATTTAATAATTTGGTTATTTCAAATAATATATAATATTTTTAGTAAAAATAAAATACATATTAACTTTCCAGAATCATCTTTTAAAGAAACAAAAGTTAAACCAGACAAAACAGTAAAAAGAAATTATAAAGATGAAGAATTTGAAAGAGAAGCAGAGTTATGGGGGTTATCAGAAGAGGATAAAAGAATTGCTAAAGAAGAAAGGATGAGTCCAGCAGATTTCGTTGAAGCAGAAGAACGAGATGATGATGAACTTATTACTGATGAATGGGAAGAAGACAAGTATAAATAACAATTAAATAATTTAAAAAGACTTAGCTATATTATTAGGATGTGGTTAAGTCTTTTATTATATTTTACAAATAAAAAAGATAATAAACAAAAAGAAAGATATATATATATATATATTAAAAAAGAATATATAATTAATAAGATTAACGATAGCAGAAGAAAATATTATAAGAAGTAAATTAGATGAGATAGTTGATAATAATATAAATATATATATACTTATATTTTTTTTGTATGGATAAATGTATTGATTAATGATAAAAGTATCTAAAAATATGATATAATATAAATATATATAAATTAAGAGGTGATGTCGTGAAAGAATTAGAACAAAAAATAGTAAAATTTGCAGAAGAAAGAGATTGGTTACAATTTAATACACCAGAGAATTTAGCTAAATCAATTTCTATAGAGGCAGGAGAATTATTAGAATGTTTTCAGTGGAATAATAATTACGATAAAGATGAACTAAAATATGAAATAGCAGATGTTATGAATTATTGCATTTTATTATGTCATCAAATAGGAGTTAACCCCAAACAAATAATTTTAGATAAATTGGAGATATCGGCACAAAAGTATCCTGTGGAAAAAGCAAAAGGTGTAAGTACAAAGTATAACAAATTGTAGGTGGTATTATGTTAGTATATGAAGGAGTAAAATCAGGATTTATCAATGATGTTGATTTAAATTTAATTACAGATAAAATTTTAACAAGGTTTAAAGAGGTGTTTCACAGAAGCACAGGAGAATCTGAAATTAATTCTTGGCGAGAATCAATGCTAAGAATGAGAGGCGTGTTAGCTGATAATGAAATACCCAATAATGCTGGAGTAGCAATTGAATTTAATATTCCACACACTTCTAATAGAATTGATTTTCTTTTATCTGGTTATGATAAAAACAAAAAAAATTCAATTATAATAATTGAATTAAAACAATGGACACATGCCGATGCAGTACCGGGAAAAGACGGAGTGGTCTCTACTATAACTGGCAAAGCATTAAGAGAAGTAACGCATCCATCTTATCAAGCATGGAGTTATGCAAGTTTAATTGATAATTATAATCAAGAAGTTTATGATAGAAATGTAGGATTACATCCATGTGCATTTTTGCATAATTATGAACTTACTGATAGTGATCCAATAAATAGTGAACAATATAGAGATTATATAAATGCTGCACCCATGTTTGGAGCAAAGGATTTTGAAAAGTTAAGAGATTTTATTAAAAAATTTGTTACTGAAGGTGATGATAAAGAAGGATTATATATCATAGAAAATGGAAAAATTAAACCTTCTAAAATGCTACAAGATTCTTTTTCATCTGTTTTGAAGGGAAATAAAGAATTTGTATTAATTGATGACCAAAAAATCATATTTGAGGAAGCTTTAAGAATAGGTATTAATGCACATCTTCATAAAGAAAAAAGTGTATTAATAGTAGAAGGAGGACCTGGAACTGGGAAATCTGTTTTAGCAATCAATTTATTAAAACAATTTTTAAATAGAAGTTTAAATAGTTTTTATGTCACAAAAAATAGTGCACCTAGAGAAGTGTTTAAGGCTAAATTAAAAATAGATAAAATGAGTGGATTAAATAATTTGTTTAAGGGATCGGGAAGTTTTTATGACTGTGAATCTAATTCATTTGATGTGTTAATAGTAGATGAGGCACATAGATTAAATAAAAAATCTGGTTTATTTTCAAATTTGGGTGAAAATCAAATTAAAGAAATAATTAATTCCAGTTTGTTTTCAATATTCTTTATAGATGAAAATCAAAGAGTAACATTAAAAGATAATGGATCTATAGATGAAATAAAGAAGTATGCAAGGTACTATAATGCAGGAATACATAAAATGGAATTAAAAAGTCAATTTAGATGTGATGGATCAGATGGATATTTAGCGTGGTTGGATAATGTATTAGAGATAAGAGAAACTGCTAATTTTGATTTAGATAATAAATATGATTTTAAAGTATTTGATAATCCAAACGAATTAAGAAAAGCAATAGAAGAAAAAAATAAAGTAAACAACAAATCAAGATTAGTTGCAGGATACTGTTGGAATTGGATTGGTGAAGGTAAAAATAAATCAGATGTATATGATATCACTATTCCAGAATACAATTTTGGAATGAGTTGGAATCTTGGCAATTCGAGCACATGGGCAATAGATAAAGAATCGGTTAATGAAATTGGATGTATTCATACATGCCAAGGATTAGAGTTTGATTACGTCGGAGTAATAATAGGTGATGATTTAAGATATGAAAATAATCATATTATTACTGATTACACAAAAAGAGCAAAAACAGATCAATCAATTAAGGGAATAAATAAAATAGCAAAAGAAGAAGGTATTGAAGAAGCAAAAAGAATTACTGATTCAATAATAAAAAACACCTATAAAACATTAATGACTAGAGGAATGAAAGGCTGCTATGTTTATTGTACTGATAAAAAGTTAAATGAATATTTAAAAAACAGATGAAGCTGTTAATTAGATATTGTCATAGTACAAAGGCCTGTTAAAATTTATTGATTAAATAAAAATAATTTGATATACTTGGATTAGTTAAAAAGTGACGCTAGTATGAGGTCTATTCAATGGATTTTGTACTGCATCTTTTTTGCAGTTTGTAGTTGATTGATTAGAGTGAAAAAAAGGATAGCAATAGTTTATTAAACACTATCTTAGGTATAGGAATAGTATCAGGAGGAGTATACTTATATAAAAGAAAACATAAATAAAAGCTTTAAGATATATTAGGATTTTAATATATAATAAATTTAAAATTAAAAAGTAGAATATGTATAGCTTATCACATGTTTTACTTTTTTAAGTTAAGACTATTAAAATTCTCAAAAAACTGTTATACTGTATATAGGTGGTTTAAAATGATAACAGTAGTAGCAGCATTAATAGAAAAAAACGGAAAATATTTAATCGCAAAGAGATCAACAGGTTCTGTTGATGCACTTGGAAAATGGGAATTTCCTGGGGGAAAAGTAGAAAAAGAAGAAACGGAAAAACATGCGATCGAAAGAGAAATAAAAGAAGAATTCGAAATGGATATAAAGGCAATTAAATTTCTAACTAATAACATATGTGAGTATCCAACAAAAACAATTGACTTAAGGCTATATGAATGCAAGTATTTATCAGGAGAGTTCCATTTACATGATCATTCGGAACATAAATTTGTTGATAAAGAAGATATTGTGAATTTTGATTTATGCAAAGCTGATATTCCGTTAGCAGAGTATGTAAAAGGATTAAAGAAGTAGGTAGGTGAAAAAATGCAAAATTTATTTTTAACTAATTATACAGATTTATCATTTTTGGATAGATTAAAAGAATGCTTTAAAAAAAGCAATTCATTTACTCTATCTGTAAGTTTTATAAAAAAGGCTGGATTAGTATTAATTCAAAGAGAGATAGAAGAAGCTTTAGATAGAGGCGTGAAAGGAAGAATAATAACATCCACTTATCAAAACTTTACAGATATTGCATCATTAAGAGATTTTCTATCTTGGCAAAATAAATATGAAAATTTTGAATGCCATTTAGATATGAACTGTTTTGATGAAAATGGCTTTCATTCCAAAGGATACTTATTTGAATATGATGACTCATTTGAAATAATAGTAGGATCTTCAAATATTACAAGATTTGCATTACTAAAGAATATAGAATGGAACATATCACTAATATCAAAAGAGGGTATTGATTCATATGATAATGCTATAAAAGATTTTGAATATTTATGGGATAGAACATTTAGATTAAACGAAGAAATTATTAAAAAATATACACTCATGCTAGATTATGCAATAGAAAGATGGGATATGGATTACATTAATCCTATGACTCAAAATATAGTTCCAAATTCAATGCAAAGAAAAGCATTAAAAGAATTAAGACGATACAGAGATACCGGAGTAAAGAAAGCTTTAATAATAAGCGCAACAGGATCTGGAAAAACATATTTAGCAGCATTTGATGCTAGGAACTTTGGAGCAAAAAGAGTTTTATTTATAGTTCATAGAGAAACTATTTTAAAAGATGCAAAGAAAACATTTATGAATGTCTTTGGAGCAGAAAAAACATGTGGATTATATACTGGTAATTCAAAAGATTTAAATTGTGATTTTGTGTTTGCATCTAGTACTATGCTAGCAAAACATTTATCAGAATTTGATAAGAATGAATTTGATTATATATGCTATGATGAAGTGCATCATATAGTGGCAGAATGTGGAAAGAAAATTTTCAATTACTTTAATCCTGAATTCTTACTTGGATTAACTGCTACACCAGAAAGAATGGATAATAAAGATATTTTTGAATTATTTGAACAGAATGTACCATTTGAGTTAAGATTAAGAGATGCCATTAATAACGATTTAGTAGTACCTTTTCATTATTATGGAATAAGAGATAATTTGATAGATTATAGTGAGGAAGATAAAAGTAAAATAGCTAAAAATATTTCTGAAGCAAATAATGTTGATTTTATTACAAAAGAAATCGAAAAACATAAATTGAAAAATGAAAAACTAAAAGCCATCGCTTTTTGTACAAATATTGCTCATTGTACATTAATGGCAAATGAGTTAATAATGAGAGGGTATTCAGCAGTTTCTTTAACAGGAGAAAATAATACTGGTGAAAGAATAAAAGCATTTAATGACTTACAGGATGAAACTAATAACTTAGAAATTATTTGTACTGTCGATATATTAAATGAGGGAGTAGATATTCCTGCAATTAATATGGTACTATTTTTAAGACCAACAGAAAGTTCTACTATCTTCTTACAACAATTAGGTAGAGGTTTGAGAAAATATCAAAATAAAGAATATCTGACAGTATTAGACTTTATAGGAAACGATTACAATAGATCAGTTCAAATAGCATTAGCTTTAGGTACATTAGGAAAAACTACATATACAGAAAAATCTTATCTAAAAAACTTAATAGAAACAGATTATCAATCATTAAATGTCCCTAATGTAGAAATACATATAGATGAATTATCAAAAAAAGAAATGATTAAATATATCAACCAAGAAAATTTTAATAAAAAATCTTTCTTAAAAAAAGATTACTATAACTTTAAAAAATATTTAAATAAAGATAGTATACCAACTCATATGGATTATTTAGAATCAGAAATAGCACCTGATTTAAATAGGTTTATTAAATGTAAAATGTGTGGGAAAAGAGTCAGATCTTATTATGAATTTTTAACGTTAATAGAAGAAGATAATTTACCACTATTCACTGAGGAAGAATTGCATTTTATTAATTCTATTGAGGAGTTATTACCAATAGTAAGAGTAGATGAATATTTAATTATTAATACTTTATTACATAATAGTGAATTAGACTTTAATAAAATATTAGGGTATAATTCTAGAGTGACAGAAGAGACATTGAATAATGCAGTAAAAGTATTAACAAAGAAAGGTATTTTAAATAATAATAAATTTAGTATAGATAATATATCAAATATATACAATTATTTAGAAGATTTAATAAACTATGGGATCAATAGATATGAAATAGAGTTTGGGGACTTTGATGGTAAATATAAACTATATGCAAATTATTCAAAAGAGCAGACAATTACTTCAATTAACAAAGAATATAGGATGGATATATTATTAAAGGGAACATATTTTGATATTGAAACTAAAGATACTTATATTTACATAGGGTTGAAAAAGGATAAAACAAAACAAGAAAGAACAGACTATAAAGATAAGTTTATAAGTTCAAAAATATTCCAATGGGAATCAGAAAATAATACTACTATTGATAATGGAGTAGGTATTAAATTAAGAAATACCCAAAAGGTTTATTTATTTGTAAGAAAGATGGATGAAGAAGACAATATAGTTTTACCATTTACATATTTTGGAACAGGTAAATTTACAAATATGAGAGAATCACAAGTAGTTGATAAAAGTAATAGGAATGCCTACAAAACACTACTATTTGATATATTACTTGATAATGAAGTACCAGAAGAGTATTTTATAGACTTTGAAATACCTAATGATGATCTTAGTGACAAAGAATAATGACTTTATATCAAATTATTGATATAATTAAATTGAAGCAGTTATCATTAAAACATAATTATATATATTATTTTGAAACTCCCGGGCCTATTAAAGTAATTGAGTATTTCAAGTAATATTAAGGAAATAAAAAAAGATCATAAATATAAAAACTATTTTATCATATTATACGAAAAAGATAAGGGAATATTTAAAGCGTAAAGAATGAAATCATTAAATTTCATTGAAGCAAGGAAATGATAAGCCTAACATTTATGTATGGAAAGAAGATAGTGATAAATAATAAAAATAAATAAAAGATTTAAACACTAATGTCTAAGCCACTTATTTATATTTTGCAGATTCACACTATAAAAAATTAATAACAAAATAATGCAATAGTTTATATATTAACATTACTTTGTTAAGAACTTTTTGTTTTTAATATAAAACTCTGTAAGTCTATTACTTCTGTAGGCATCAAATAGCTTGTCTTCCCATTTTAATCTTTTAATTACTTTTGGAGAGATACATGGAATAAAATCTCTCTTTTTATAGTAATTAGATTCCTTATATTTTCTCTTTTATGTTTTCTTTTTGGCTCAATAAAATCAACAGTATTATATAAGCCTAGTAAAGAATTAAAGTTTTTCCAATTTTTCATATACTCTGTTGAATTTTTGGATGGACCAGCAGAATTGACTTTATTAAATGCTCTGTTTAGTTTTTTATGAATATTAGGAGAAGCCTTAACACAATAACGTTTTAAAAATATGCCAGTTATTATTGGAACATTCATTTTATTTTTGCCGTAGGGGTCATTTTTATTTATATCTATAACTCTTACTTTTTCAGAATTAGAAGTGTGTCCATATTTTTTCAATATTTCAATAACATGCTCAATAAATTCAGATGGTTCTATTTTTTCTTCATTGTATGAAAAAGTTAAATCATCAACATAAGCACTAAATTTATATCCGAAAGAGTAGGCGTATCTTGCTATTTCATCAAACATTTCCTGATAAGCTAAAAAGCTTATAGTTGTGCTTGTGGGGTATCCTTGAGGAACAATTCTATTGTTGATATTTGTATTTTTTGGTGCAGTTATTAACCTTGCAAAGGCATCGGCAACATCAGTTTGATATTCTTTTGTTCCATCACCTTTATCAATCACTCTAATCATATTTAATCCAGATTCCTTTATACAGAAATTTTTAATTTTTTCGAAGGTGCAATTTGGGAAAAAGCTACTAATATCCATTAAAATAAATTTTGTGTTGCCTTTATGAAATGTAGCATTATCTTTATAACAAGACTCTGGTTTTGAAAAATAATATTCAGGTAACTTAATTTGTTTTAAATAAAAATTTACTTGTTTAAGTATTTTTTTATGTTTTTCTTGAGCATTATTAAACTTTCTATATTTAGCAGGAGTGTAATCTTTAGGCTCATCAGTAAAATATTTATCATTCACTTTTGATTTATAAAAAACTTTTCCTTTACTATGAAAATATTTATCCACATTTCGTATCTCTTTAGTTGTAACATAAAGTTTCTCTTTAGGGTTTGATAAATATTTTGCAAGAAATTTTTTACTATGACAATTAAATAGTCTTAATGATTTTAATTGTCCATGTTTAAGTTTTAACATAATATATATCACTTCCTTATTTAATATGAAAAACGCCAAATGTGTCTCAACAACTAGTTAAAAGATAATACAATGCTCGTCTATGAGAATGCCATTCCGAAAATTAAAATTTTCATTTTCAGAAATTATAAATAATGCTATAACAACAAGTGCTATATTATTAAAATCAAACAAAGCTAATAAAAACATAAATACGAATATTTTTGCTGATTTTTTCTCCATAAAATTCTTCATATTACCACCTCCTTCTATTGTTTAAAATTTAATAATAGAAGGAATGGCACGACCATTTTTTTAACTAATCTCTACACATTTGGCATTACAGGGCCGTAGTGTATAGTGTTTGTAGTGTTGACGGCAGCATATGCTGCTGTCAATGCACAAACACTCACTGACGGCATAAAATTGTGCAAATAATTTTTGCCAATTTTCTAGACCCCATTAATTTGGAGTGCCACAGAATCAACTGCATAGTTTTGTACAAACAGAAACTATTATCTATTTCTTTTGCGTTTGCAGAAATAGTATAGCATATGTAGCATCAAAAGTGAAGCATTTTAGTGAAAAAATACAAAAAAAGAAAGTTATATGTTATAATATAAATTATTCCATGGAGGTGATTTTCGTGAAAAAAATAAATTTATCATATGATTTATTTATTATAATAGCAATAATAGGAATAATAGGAATAATCATCATAGTTAAGAAAATGATTAGTGTCATTAGGCAAGATATAAGGTATTATAAAAAATTAGGAGAGCATGAAAAAGATAAAATGAAAATGTTGGCATTGATATATTTTGCACCAATAGTTTTATTTTTATTAGATTCTACTAATACTTTTTCTAAAATATTTCCGAATTATTCTAATTTATCTAGAGAATATGACTGGCTTTCTTTTATTGGAGCATATCTAGGAGCAATTATCAGCTCAATATTATTAATTTTTATAACTGAAAAAGATAGAAATGAGAATACAGCGGTATTAAGGACTTCACAAAGACCATATTTGGATATAACATATATGAAAATACAGAATGATTTTTTTATAGAAAATAAAAATAAAATAACTATATTCGAACATGGAAATTTAAATGATAAACAGGAAGAAAAAAGTGAATATTTAACATTGTGCATAAAAAACACAGGGGCTAGTGTTGCTATTATAGATACCAACAAAACAAAAATAAAATTACAATATAGACTAGATGATGTGATGAAGAAAGAAGAATTGACACTTAATTTTCAAATTAATCGTTTGTCTATAGGTAGTGGTCAAGAAGTTTATATAAAATTTTATAAAAATGAATTATACGATAATGGAAAATTATTAGACACTAGCAAAATACTAAGCAGTGTAGTGTATTATAAGGATTTGTTCAACAAAGAATATTATGATGAATGCGAGTTAAAAGATAATTTAAAAGTTTTACATGACAATGAAGAAATAGAGTAAAAGACTTACCCACATCACAAAGATGTACTAAGTCTTTTTCTTCAACCTTACAAACTTGTAATATAAAATACATTAATATAATGATAAAATATAACTATAGAAAGAAGGAAATATAATATATGAAAAAGATAATGATAATTGAAGATGATACCATAATATCTAAAGAATTATATGAACTACTAGTAAATGCTGGATATGAAGCATTAATACTAAAAGACTTCTCGAATGCCAAAGAAGAAATACTAAAAAGTAATATAGACCTAATTCTCTTAGATATAAATATACCATATCAAAATGGAGAGCAGTTACTTAAAGAAATAAGGAAAGAATCAAATATTCCCGTAATAATGGTAACCTCAAGAGCAAGTGAAACCGATGAAATATTATCAATCTCTTATGGAGCAGACGATTACATAACCAAGCCCTATAGCCCAACCATTCTATTACTAAGAATACAAAATATCTTTAAAAGATTAGATAATAGTACTGAAGTACTAAAATATAAAGATTTAGAAGTATCAATATCACGTGGTACCTTATCTGGTAGTAACAAAGAATTAGAACTAACCAAAAATGAAATGCTAATCTTTCAGCACCTATTAAATAACCAAAATAGAATTGTATCACGAGATGAACTAATGACCATTCTTTGGAATAATGAAGAATACATAAATGATAATGCTCTAACCGTAAATATAAGTAGATTAAGAAGTAAACTAGAGGACTTTGGTTATCCAAATGCCATAGAAACAAGAAAAGGACAAGGATATATACTATTATGAAATTAACAAACTATCTAAAAGATAAAATAACCATAATCATTATCACTATCATATCAATAATTCTAATAACCCTATTAGACATAGCCTTCAAAGTACCAGAGGGACTAATAATAGTAACCATAGTATTACTACTATTAACACTAATCATAGCCCTTTTAATATCATATTTCCAAAAAAGAACCTTCTATAACACCCTCATAACCAATACCAAAAATCTAGATAAAAAATACCTAGTCCTAGAAACCATACCCAAACCAACTACTTACGAAGAAGAACTAATATATAACATCATGTGCGACATCAACAAATCAATGATTGAAAATGTCAGTAGTTACATAAATAGCACCAAAGACTTCAAAGATTATATTGAGATGTGGATACACGAAGTAAAAATACCAATATCAAGTCTAATCCTTATGACCCATAATCATAAAAACCAAGTACCAAAAGAATACATTGAAGAAATAAAAAGACTAGATAACTACATCGACCAAATCCTCTATTATGTAAGAAGTAACTATACCAGTGAAGACTTTATCTTCAAAAAAGTAAAACTAGAAAAAATAATCTCATCAGTAGCCCTTAAAAATAAAGATGACCTCTTAGAAAATAAGATTGACCTAATCGTCGATATAAAAAATACCGAAGTCTATACCGATACCAAATGGTTAGAATTCATTTTAAATCAAATTATCAATAACAGTATCAAATACAAAAAAGATATTCCAAACTCCTATATCCAAATAAATGCTACTGAAGATAGTAACCAAATAACCTTATTTATCAAAGATAACGGTATTGGCATACCAAAAAGTGATATCCCAAATGTTTTCAAAAAATCCTTTACCGGTACTAATGGCAGAGATAAAATCAAATCAACAGGCATGGGTCTATACATAGCCAAAAAATTATGTACCAAACTAGGTCATAAAATAGAGATAGAATCTGAAGAAAAAGAATATACCATTATCAAAATAACCTTTGGTAAAAATAAACTTTACCACCCAGAAGACTAACCTTACAAAAAAGTAATATACTGTAATATTAAAATTACGACAAATATCCTATTATCTAGTATTATTAATTACGAAAGGAAGGAAAATAATATGGAAAATATACTAAAAATAGAAAATATTGAAAAATACTATGGAAGTAAATCAAGTTTAACCAAAGCCATAGATAACATATCATTTGAAGTAGAAAAAGGAGAATTTGTCGCTATCATGGGTTCGTCAGGTTCAGGTAAAACAACATTACTAAACTGCATATCCACAATTGATAAAGTAACCGCCGGACATATTTTTGTAGGAGGAACTGACATAACAAAACTAAAAGGAAATGATTTAAACAAGTTTAGAAGAGAAGACTTAGGTTTCATCTTTCAAGACTTCAATTTATTAGATACCTTAACAGCCTATGAAAATATAGCACTAGCCTTATCAATTCAAAATGTAAGTCCCAAAGAAATAGATAAAAGAATAAAGAAAGTAGCAAGAGAACTAGATATCGAATCAGTACTAAAAAAATATCCCTACCAAATGAGTGGAGGACAAAAACAAAGAGTAGCAGCAGCCCGTGCAATAATAACAGATCCATGCTTAGTACTCGCAGACGAGCCAACCGGAGCCCTAGACTCTAAGTCATCAAAAATGCTTCTAGAAAAACTAACCTACCTAAATAATACCTTAGGAGCCACTATTCTAATGGTAACCCATGACGCTTATGCCGCAAGTTACGCTACTAGAATAATCTTCATAAAAGATGGTAAAATATATAACGAAATTCGTAAAGGAAATGATACCAGAAAAGAATTCTTTGATAAAATAATAGATGTCGTAACCTTACTAGGAGGAGACATAAATGATGCTCTTTAAATTGTCTATAAAAAACATAACCAAAAGTATCAAAGATTACGCTATCTATTTCTTTACTTTAGTACTAGGAGTAGCTATTTTCTATGTTTTTAATGCCATAGATAGTCAAACGGTAATGCTAAATGTATCATCATCAACAAGCGAAATAATAAGACTAATGACAACCATTCTAGGAGGAGTAAGTGTCTTTGTCTCATTCATTCTAGGATTTCTAATCATCTATGCCAGCCGTTTTCTCATAAAAAGAAGAAACAAAGAATTTGGAATCTACTTAACCTTAGGAATGTCAAAAAGAAAAATATCTCTAATCCTTTTCTTTGAAACTCTTATAATAGGAGTTATCTCTTTAGGAGTTGGCCTAGCCCTAGGAATAGTTTTATCACAACTAATGAGTATCTTAGTAGCCAATATGTTTGAAGTCGACTTAACAAAATTTCAGTTTACATTTTCATCTTCAGCGGCCCTAAAAACATTATTATACTTTAGTATAATGTATCTAATAGTAATGATATTTAACACCATAATTGTAAACAAATGTAAACTAATAGACCTATTACATGGTAATAAAAAATCCGAAAAAGTAAAATTAAAAAATCCTATCATTTGCACTATAGTATTCATAATCGCAGTCATAGCACTATCATATGCTTACTATCTAGTAACAGATGGTTTTAGTACTTCACCACTTATGAATACTATAAATGGAATATTGTTGCCCATAGCTATAGGATGCATATCAACATTCCTAATATTTTGGTCGCTATCAGGCCTAATCCTAAAGATAGTAATGCATCTAAAAAAATACTACTACAAAGGACTAAATAGTTTTACCATTCGTCAAATAAGTAGTAAAATAAATACAACTGTCTTTTCAATGACAATAATATGCCTAATGTTATTCTTTACCATATGTATCTTTTCCTCAGCATTATCATTAAAGAACTCCCTATCAAGTAATCTAAAAGATTTAGCACCCGTTGATATTCAGTTCTCAAAGCTACAAGAATCATTATCTAAAGAAGAAAAAGAAAATTTTTCAAAAGACATAATAGAGGATTATAACACCACTGTCAAAGATACCTTACAAAGATTAGATGTATACAAGTATCTAAAAGAAGTAGTAGACATAAATATATATAGATTAGAAGAAATAACCCTAAAAGATTCTTTTGGAGACAAAATAGAACAAATAGGAAAAGATCATCCATTCCTAGCATATCAAGATAAAGAAACACTAATAAAATTAAGTGACTACAATCGTCTAGCAAAACTATATAACAAAAAAGAATTAACTCTGAAAGATAATGAATATGTAATTATAGCCAATTATAAGATGATGGCGGATATTAGAAATATATCCCTAAAAAATAATACCAAACTAACTATAAATGGTAAAGACTACTATCCAAAATATCAAGAATGTCAAGATGGCATTATCGAACTAAGTGGAAGTGCTACTAATACAGGAGTAATAATATTACCAGATAATGCCTTAGAAGGTATTCATCTATATAAAAATATTTTAGCAGCTAACTATCAAGCAGACACTAAAGAAGAAAAAGAAAATGTTGAAGATATAGTTAGTACTATAATAAATAACCATTTTAACAAAGATACCTTATTATCATATAATACTAAAATAGATATCTATGCATCATCCATAGGACTAGGAGCCATGGTAACATTTGTAGGACTATACCTAGGAATAATTTTCTTAATATCAAGTGCAGCCATTTTAGCCCTAAAAGAATTATCTGAAAGTACTGATAATAAAGAAAGATTTAATATGTTAAGAAAAATAGGAACTGATGAGAAAATGATTAACAAAGCCTTATTTAATCAGATAGCAGTATTCTTCCTATTCCCATTATTACTAGCTATAATTCATTCAATATTTGGAATAGAATTTGCTAACTATATCTTAAAAACAATAGGAACAGAATCATTACTATCATCAATAATATTAACAGCAGTATTTCTAGTAGTAATCTATGGAGGATATTTCTTAGTAACATACTACTGTAGTAAAACCATAATAAAGGAGAGATAAGATGAGCTATTTAGTACCAATAAAAGCAGCTTTAATAATCTTTCCTTTTTTAGCCTTATTAATAACATTACCATATATAATATATGAATATCATCATTATGGATCAGTAAACAAATTAAGAACTTTAATAATATATTCCTTTATCTTATATCTAATGACAATCTACTTTTTAGTAATATTACCTCTTCCAACCAAAGAAGAAGTAATCAAAATGAAAGTGATTAATCCTCAGTTAATCCCATTAACATTCATAAAAGATATAGTAGAGGACCTAATAGAATTAAAACAAATAAACATTCTAAAAATAATAACTATACCTAGTATATATACTATTATCTTTAATATAATAATGTTTATGCCATTAGGAGTCTATCTAAGATACTATTATAAATGCTCATTAAAGAAAACAATAATTATAAGCCTCTTAATATCACTATTCTTTGAATTAACTCAGTTAACAGGACTATATTATATCTATCCTAGACCATATCGTAATTTTGATGTGGATGACCTATTAATAAACACACTAGGAGGCCTTCTGGGATATTTAATAATAAGTCCTATCCAAAAACATTTACCAACAAGAGAAGACATCGATACCAAATCATTAAAAGAAGGACAAAAAGTATCTTCCTTAAGAAGAATAACACTCTTTCTAGGAGATATCTTTATCTATCTACTAATAATAATGCTAGTATCATTTTTAATAAATAATAAATATATAAATCTTTCACTAGCGGTTCTTTACTTTATTATTATTCCATATTTTAATCATAACCAAACTATCTTTGGAAGAATAATAAATGTATCATTGGAAGTAACTGGTATTAGATTACTTAGATTAACTTTAAGAAATATCTTTATCTATTTATATTACTATGGAATATTTTCACTAGTGGTACATTTAGAAATGTTATTGGCTAAAAATATACCTAACTATTTATCAGTAATAATAGGATTAAATACATTTTTAATATTTATAATTTTCTATATATATAGTTTTATAAAAATATTAAAAAATAAGCAATTACTATATGATAAAGTATTAAATATAAAGTATGTAAGTACTATAAAAGTAAATAATGTAGATTAATATAGTCTATGTTATTTTTTTCTTTAAAAATATTTGTGCTGTATTATATATAAGCCATAACTAATTACATATAAAATGTCAAAATACTGTAAAAATAACCAAATATAACATATAAATTATTAAAATTATGATATACTTAAATTAACGATAGAGGTAATTATGATATGAAAAATGAAGAAAAACTAAGTATAATAACAAAACTTGCTAAGACATACATCATACTATTTTTAAAAGATTATGTAAGTTCAGAGCAATTATCAAATATAGAAAACCTATTTAAAAACTGCCCTGTTGTTTTGGAAGATTTGAATAGTAAGTATAATGAAATTGATAGAAATGCAACTATTGGTGGAATTGCCCAAGAAGATAAAATTATAATCAATACTTCTGATATTGAAAAAATAAATATAAATAATGAAATAGAACTAAATAAAGTATTAGGAACAATTATTCATGAATATGCCCATAAAATAAAAGCACTAAATAGTACATATGGTGAAATGTTTGAAGAATCATTTGCAAGTATATTTGCTGAAATATGTATAAATAATGCTAGATTAATTTCAAGCAATAAGAATAATATAGAGCCATTTGAGATGTTAAATTCAGTTAATTATCAAAAGTACGAATCACAAGTAAGAGCGTTATTATACATTCTAAAACAAAACAACTTAGATAAACAATTAATTGCAGAATATATAGCGGGTAGTCAAGATAAGTTTAAACAAAAATGTATAGAAATATTTGGCTACGATTTTAATAACTATTTTAATGTAGTAAGTAGTAGAGATAATAAGGATTCAGAACATATACTTATTGAAATTATTACAAAGTATATAAAAGAGAAAGGTTTAAATATCAGTAATTATTGGAAAGATAATAGTAATTTAACGCAGGATAATTTATATTTTAAAGGAAGTCCAAGCTTGGCAAAAGCCGTTGTAAATTCTGGTAGTGAAAATTTCAGCTCAGAAGAACTAGAGTCCTATAAGGCATTTGAGTATTCTGCTAAAGTTGCTAATGAAAATGATAATTTTATAAATAATGAAAAAGTAAGCAGAGTAAGAGACTATATAGAAAAAAACTTTTCATTAAATGGAAAATCACTAGAAGAAATATATGACACTGTTTTAGAGTTATGCTCGGCCTATATCCAACATAAAAATAAAGATAGTGAAGAATCAAAAATGTTTATACAAGAAATTCAAAGAATAATACCAGACATAGATGACTTTAAAACTAAATTTGTAAACTTAAGAGTAGCAGGCCTAGATAAAAGTATATTTGAAAATATGAATTTAGAAAGTATTACATATGACGATATTACTTTGAGTATGAATAAAATATTACAGATGAAAAATCAAGAAGATAATAGCAAAATAGTAGGAATAAAGAGATAAGTTTAGAAAGATTTAAAAGATAAAAAATAAATAATGTAGATTAATGTAGTCTATGTTATTTTTTTCTTTATCCTCTTAAGCCTAGGTCTTAAGAGGTAATTTAGAGCCTATTATATAGTCTCTAAATTAAAAATATTTGTGTTGTATTATATATAGGCCATAACTAATTACATATAAAATGTCAAAATAATGTATAAATAATTAAATATAACATATAAATTATTAAAATTATGATATACTTAAATTAATGATAGAGGAGGTAATATGAATAGCAATAACATTGAAGGAATATTAAAAGACATATTTGGCATGTCATTATTGGATGCAAAAAAAATAGAAAATGAAATAATTTATAATTTTAATGAAGTTATGACAAAATTAGATGAATATAAGATTATTTATACTGGTGATGTAAACATAATGTTTGCAATAAAAGTTATAGAAAATTACATTGTAGATAGTTATAATCAAATAAGTTCTATAATAATAAACAATATATGTTTAAAATATTTTGGTAAGAACATAGAAATGACATTGGCCTCTGAAGATATAGATAAAATAAAATTAGTTTTTGAAAGATATTGCAAATTAAATAATTATCCAATAGAATTACAAAATAAAATTATGAGTGATATAGAAGGAAAGGCAATGGCATTCAGTAAGAGATTTACTTTTGATGATATCTCACTAATAAACTTAATTGAAGCTGCTAAAGGTTCAAATATAATAAAAGAAGAAGCAAGTAATAGGAACGCCATTTTAGCACAGTCTAAAGAAAAAGGCACATACCATTTTAAAGAAATGCCCAGAATAAAAATAACTCCAGATATGACTGAGGAAGAAAAAAATCAGAAAATAAAAGAACAAAAACAAGTGTTTACTATCGGAGGAAAGATACCAGAACCAAGAAGTGAAGAAAACAGATTAGAAAAAAACAAAATTTTTCTTAAAAGTTATCCTGGATATTCTGCTGCTTTAGAAACTAGAAGCAGAGATGAGATAATGAAAGAATTAATAGGTAATCTTTTTGATAATTTAAATCTATGCTATGACACATATCAAAAATATTATTTAGATAGTAATAACAAAGCAATAGAAAATGATGTAGAACTAGCAGATGGTACTATATTCCCATTTAAATATGTTTTAGATACAAAAAGAATACCTCATATATTAGGAATACCAAGAGCCGAATATTTATCAGAAAAAGTAAGAAAAGTTCTAGGTTTAAGTGAATCAGCAGGAGCAGATAAAGTATTATTAGCATTGATAAAAAATCAAAAATATATAATAGCGGAAGGTGGATTAATAGAAGAAAATGGTAAAGTATATCAAATGTTACCTTGGGAAAAAATAATACTAAAAACAAGTTCATTTATGCGAGGAGACTATTTTAAAACATGTTTCTGTTTAGTAAAACTAAAAGAAGGTCACTACTTAGAAAAACCAAATGAAGAATATGCTACAATAGCAGCAACTAGATATGGTCAAGATTTTATAAATAAGAAACTAACAATAACTGGTATATTAAATGATTTGATTCTAACAAAAAAACAATCTAAAGATTTTATTTTCAGTGGCTTTCTACTAGATGATAAGACAGGAATGTATGTTCCAGATACGTTAATAACAGGAAAAGCCGAAAATATAAAAGTAGGAAAAGATAATGAAAAATTATTGACATTACAAAAATATAGAAAAATCTTTGGAGATAATGATGGCTGTCAAGTAGTTAAGAGAATAATGAATGAAAACGAAGATAGACAATTTACCCCTGAAGAGCAAGCTTTAGTTCATCTAACCACATCTTCAAGTTTAGGACTACCTGCTAAAGTATCCGAAGAAGCAATAAAATTAGAATTTAGCATCCAGCAGGAAATTGAACAAATATTAAAAACAAATTTAGAAGAATTAATAAACCCAAGCAATCAAAAGAGACGATAAATTATTTAGTTATCGCCTCTTTTATATATTTAATAAAATTCTTACTAATATAACCGATGCTGCTGTAGTCATAAATCATACCTAAATATTTTTCCTTGAGTGGTAATTCAATATTAAGTTTAAATAAGGTGCCATCTTCAAGTTCATCTTTAATATGTTCTTCAGTAAGCATACCAATACCAAAGCCTGCTAGTGTAAAATCTTTAATTAAAGTATTACTACCAAACTCCATCTCTGGATTAATAACAATATTATTGTCAGTACAGTATTCATCAAGTTTAATTCTAGTAGAAGCACCTTTAGTTAAAACTAGTAAAGGGAGTTTCTCTAAGTCATTCTTAGTGATAGTTCTATCTTTCAAATACTTAAATGTTTGACTAGCGGCAAAACAATCATGCAAATCCATTAATTTAAAACTATCAAAATTATTTGAAATATTATATGGCATATTAGTAAAAATAACATCAATTAGTCCCATTTTAGCCTTCTTAAGAAGTAAATCAGTTTTATCAGTAAATATTCTAATATTAACTTTAGGATATTTTTTATGAAAAACTTTAATATACGGCATTAAAAATTCATGAAGAATAGTTCTACTAGCCCCAATATTAATAACACCAGTATCCATATTAGTTAAAGCATCTAAATCGTTTTCCGCAGAAACTATAAGTTCAACAGCATCTTTAATTTTATCATAAATAGTTTCCCCTGCTTCTGATAAAATAACTCCATCTCTCTTTCTAATAAATAGTGAAGTACCAACTTGCTCCTCTAAAGTTTTAATAGATTTACTGATAGCAGGTTGACTTATCATCATCTCATTGGCAGCTCTACTTATGCTACTATTTTTAGCAACATAATAAAAGACTTTATATAATTCAAAGTTAATATTCATAAATAACCTCCATCTAAAATATAACCAAAAGTTATACAACATATAAATAATATGTATATTAATTATATCATAAATTATGTTACAATACTAGTGCTTTTTGTGAAAAAGCCATAGAAAGGGGAAAAGGTATATGCTAGAAGAATATTTAAAGGCATTATATTATCAGTACTGTAATGCTAGAGGAATAAAGAATATTAATTTTGCCAAAATGAAAGATAATGAAGATTTTATAAACTGGATAGTCCAAAATAGACAGACATCAAAAATGTATAAAGATTATCTTTCATATCTTAATGTATCATTATATGATGGAACTGAAGTAGGAAAAGGAAAATATGATAGCATAAGTAGTAAAGATATGGAAATAGTATCACCTTATGGAATAACATTAGGTATATTACCATCAAAATTAATAATAACTGATAGAAACGTTTTAATAGCAACTCCAAGAACAATATCATTAGCGGAAACAAATTTATTTATTACTCATAATCCATATTCATATCAAGATGTATCATCTTGGCATAAAATACATAATTCAGGTATGTATGATATAAGTATAGGAATGTATGGAAACATTTATGATAGAGATAGAAAATCAAAAATAGAACTTCTATCTAAATTAGCAGATAAAATGGATACTGATACAGAATTAACTCAAGATACATTAGGAGATAAATACTTTTGCTCATTAAATAGTAGGAGATATATCAAAAGAAAAATATTAACAAGATAAAAAAGTAAAGAAGGGGATTAGAATGAAAGAAAACATAAAAATATTAAACATGTGGAATGAAAAAGTAAAAGCACTAGGTAAACTAAAGCTAAAAGAAGCTCAAGAATTATTCATTGAGATGAAAAAAGAATCAAATATTAAAGAAAAAGAAATAAAAAGAAAAAAGCTAATTGAAGAAACATTATATGTACCATTAAATTTTATAAATAAAAATAAGGTTTATTTTACAAATACAATATCATACAATATGAATGATGTGATAAGTACAATTTATGAGATATGGATAGAATTAATAGATGCCGAAATACTTTTATCAATAGATAAATATTCAAATATATTTAACTATAATAGTCTATTTTATACGAAACTATTAGATAAATTACCAATAGCAAAGTATTCTTTTGAAAAAATGGTCGTTTTAAATACAACAAATTTTGCTGAAATATTAATAAACTACATCAAGTTAAAGGAAATAACTCCAGAGGTAACCTATAATAAATACCTAGACTTTATAAAAAAAGAACTAAATAAAAATGAAGACTTTTTTAAATATTTTTCAGGATACTACTGTTTATATAGTGTATATACATTATTAGAAGCAATCACTAATACACTAACAGAAGTAGATAGTAGTAAGTTATCAAAAACAAAGATAGACAAGTTAAAATATTTATTAATTGATAGGGGGCTAACAGATTCAATTCAAACATTAGAAGAAGTTTTATCAATAGATATGGAAACAACTATAATAGATGAAGATTATAATTCACAAACACTAAATTCATTATTAGATGGTTTGAATGAAGATGAATTAGAATTAATAAAGCGAAGGTTTGGCATTGGTGAATATGATCGTCATAATTTAAGGGAAACATCACAGTTAATGGATATAACAAGAGAAAGGGCAAGACAAAAAGAAATTAAAACATTAAGCAAACTAAGAAGAATAGCGGCAAGGAAAAAAGTAAGATATTAGGAGGAAAATAAAATGAAAAAATATAATATAGAAACAGTATATAACTACATAAATGGTGAAGATATAACAGATTTTACATTAGAAGAGCTAGAGTCCAACACTAACTTTATGATAGATGTAATAAATGTATCAAATGACAAAAACTTTTATAATTTTGCTGAAGATAATGTAAAAACAGATTATAGATTTGTTAAGTTTATAATTAATAAGGTTAAAGAAGATGAGAATTTAATTACTGTAGCAGCAGACACTTATATAGAAAGCCAAGATAATGAACAAAATTATATAGAATTATTAATAATTATGTGTAATCTAGTAAAAGATAAAAATGATAAAAACTACAAAAAATACAAATTCCTTTTAGAGGCTAATTATAGTGCAAAAAGGTTACAGATAGAATTAGGAAAATTAAAAATAGATAAAGAAGCATCAGATAATTTAGGAATGGGCTTTCTAATCATTTATGATAGTTTTAATAGTAGTCAGATTATACTAGATCATTATGCTAAAAAAATAATTAAAGATATTTTCAAAGAATATGATATTGTACTTGAAGATTATCTTCATCAAAGATTTAATACATTTGAAAAAATAGAGAAAATAGGAATCAAAAAATATATATTAGATTTTATAGCAGTCTATGATGAAATGTTATCATCATATTTAAGTAGTCATATCTATTTACTTGAAGATATTTCAAAACAATTAAATGAAATAAAGAATAATTGGAATAAATATATTGAAACAAAAGAAAGAACAAAATGTAATGAAATATTAAATAAAGTACATGAATATATGGAGTATGAAGCAGTTGACTATTATTCATTAAATGAAACAACACTACTATATTTAGTAGCAACTAATCTAGGAATAGAAAAGACATTATTAAAGTATGATAGTATATCAGAAGAACATTATCAAGGAATAATGGAAGAGGCACGTTTTTTGTTAGATGCATCTAAATTAAGCTTTAATGATAGATTAAATTATAACAATATAAAAAAAATAATACTTGATATTTTAAAAGAAACTCAATCTAGCAGTCAAACACTGGAAGCAAAAACAGAAAACAATAAAAAATGTAAGATAATAAAATTAATTAAATATGAACAAAGAGATTAGAAGATTCTCTTTTTTTCTTTATCCTCTTAAGCCTAGGTCTTAAGAGGTAATTTAGAGCCTATTATATAGTCTCTAAATTAAAAATATTTGTGTTGTATTATATATAAGCCATAACTAATTAAATACAAAATGTCAAAATACTGTAAAAATAACCAAATACAACATATAAATTATTAGAATTATGATATACTTAAGTTAATGATAGAGGTGATATAATGCCTAGTTGGTCAGTCCATTTAGCAGTAGCAAAAGAGGTTAATAAAAAATTAAATTTAAATAAAGATTTATTTTACTATGGCAATTTAATACCAGATGTAGATAAAGGTACTATTATTAATCGTTATACAGCACATTTTTATGATAATATTCCTTTTCCATCTTGCCCTAAAGAAAAAATGATAAATATAAACAAATTTTTAAATACATATAAAAATGAGCTTAATAATGATTTAATATTAGGATATTATTCCCATTTATTAACAGATACTTATTTTAATAATGTTGTATATACCAAGTGTTGGGTACAAGATATAAATAACAACATAATAGGAATAAAATTTAAAAATAACAAAATAAAATACATTGATATTGAAGATAAAAAGAAGCAGAAGAAAAAATATAAACATAAAGATTTTGAATTATATGGTAAATATTTATATCAAGATGGTCTAGTAGATATACCCAAAGATATAAATATAGTAATGTCAAACATTGATAAACTAATACCAAAATTCTTAAATAAAGAACTTGTAAATCATAGGTTTAATTATCTACAAAATGAATTTTCAAATTTTAATAAGTTAAGTTTATTTGAAAGAAAATTTAAACATAGATATTGCCTTTTTACAAAAGAGAAATTAGATACAATTTTTAATGATTGTGTTAATTATATAATAAAAGAAATTATTAAGTTAGGAGATAATAAAAAAGACTAAAGAAGAATATAGAACCAAAGTAATATTAAAATTTATATTAATAAAGAAAACTCCAATATCTTTTAATATAAAATAATATTATTAATATATGATACTAAGTTAAATATAAAATATATAAGTACTATTAAAGTAAAAGATATAGATTACTTTTTATATCTTTTTTAGTATCCTCTTAAGTCTAGGTCTTAAGAGGTAATTTAGAGCCTATTACATAGTCTCTAAATTAAATAATATTAGTGTATGACAAATATTTACTTAGCAAGTGTAAACTTTTCTTTATAAACTATGAAAATAAATACATAAATGATATAATTAAGTTGAAAAATGAAATTAAGCTGAAATATATGGAGGAGTAATTATGAGTACAACAATGTATCTAATAAGACATTCTAAACCTTTAAAAGTTAATAATAACTTAAATAATGATAATTTACAAATTCAAAATGAGAAGTCATCTCTTTCTATAGAGGGAGAACAAATGGCAAAAGAAAAACTAAATAATAAAGAGCTTAATAATATTGATGCTTTATATTCATCAAATTATGTAAGAGCTATTCAAACTGCTAAGTATCTAGCAGAGAATAACAACATTGAAATAAATATAATAAGTAATTTAGGTGAAAGAAAATTTGGAATTGATTCTTGGGAACAATTACCAGAAAGCTTTGAAAGAAAACAAATTTTAGATGAAAACTATAAAATAGGAACTGGTGAAAATCAAAAAGAAGTTAGAGATAGAATGTATTCTACTATTATAAAAATATTAAATGAAAATAAAAATAAAAGAATAGCTATAGTCAGCCATGCAACTGCAATTTCATTTCTTATTAAAAAATGGTGTGATGTTGGAATAATAAATAATAAGTTAAGATATAGTTTCAAAAATAACATTCTACTAGAGGGATATATAGAATATTGTACTGGTTTTAAATTAGAATTTGCTGAAGATAATCATTTAATAAATATAGAATTTTTAAAATAAAGGGAGATTATAATTATGAATTATGATTTATTATGGAGTATTGAAGAATATCAATCACTTCTTGATTATAAATGGAACTCATTTAAGTATATAAATATGTTTTTAAACGAAAACATAACAAATCGTGAAAGAAACTTTAAACCCAATGCAAAAAAAGCATATCCCCAATCATCAGAAGATTTTAAAAAGGCAATAGCGACAATAATCGATCTATATAAAGCAATACAAAAAAATTATATATTAAATAACAGTATACCATATCAACAGGCATTATTTCGTGGAGTAAGAAAAAATAGTAATCATTCATATTTTGCTTCAACAAGTGAAAATATAGAAGTTGCACTCAGTTTTATAAATGGAATAAATAATGGTGATACAAATAATGATGTATTAATAGAAATTGAACCATCACAAGTACCTTGGATAGACTTAGAAGGATTTATTCCTGCATCAAAAGGCGGTGATTTAGAAGAAAAAGAAATATTATTTTTACCTTGTGAATATCAAACTAAGCAAGAAACTACCCTTACAAATTATTTAGAAATGACAGATTTAAAAGAAAAATTATCTAAAACAGCTCAAGTAAAAATAAGTAAATTAAATAACTTAATTTGTAGAAAAGTAAAATTGATAAAGCCCAACTATAAAGCTACATCGTATATGTCATTAGCTGCATTAGCGGTAAAATTTGAGCAATATAGAGAAAACCTAATCAAACTTACTGAAGCTTCAAAAAATGGACAAAATACAACTCAAATAGAAAAAGAAATAATTGAATTCAAAAAATACTGCTCAGGATTTCTTAAGTCAAAGTTTAACGAAATAGATATAGAACTTCAGAAGAGTCTTCAAAATACACAACAAGAACATATAATTATTGATAAGGCAAGTACTATAAGAGAAGTACACATTGGAAACACAGGGAGAATGTTTTCTATACAAACATCTGATGGTATAGAAAAATATTATTTTAAACCAGCAGAATCAAAAGATAAAGAATCAAAACCATATCGTGCATACATACAAGAAGCAGCATATAATATTCAAAGAATAATTAATCCCACAAAAGCAGTAAAATGTAATGTCTGCAATATCAATGGAACATTTGGAGCCATCCAAGAAAAAATTGAAATTGATAAAGAAAAAACACAAGAAATGTATAAAATGTTTTCTAGGTATGGTAGTGAAATACCAACAAACTTAGTAAATCAAATATTAGAGGAATATTTAGTAGATTATTGTTTATGCAATTATGATGCACATATACATAATTTTATAATTGATAAAAATGGTAGTCTAAGAGGAATAGATAAAGAACAATCATTTAAATATATAGATAAAGACATAAATGATGATATGTTATTTAGTCATAATTATAATGAAGAATATGGAGAAAGTGAAACTATTTATACAACAATTTTTAAAAAAATAGTAAATGGTGAAATATCAACTGAAGTTCTAGAAACTTTAAACTACCATGCAGCACGACTAGCTCAAGTTCCAGATGATCAATATCGTCAAATATTTAAAAATTATGCATATAGTAAAACAAAATATCAGCAAGAAGCTGAAATGTTATTAGATAGAATAGTAAAAAGGAAAAAAACAATAATGAAAAGAATTGATATATTAAAAGAAGAAATATCAAAAGAAAGACAAAAACAAATAAATAAAACAAATTACATAGAGCAAACAAAAAACCATAAAGTACATAAGTAATAGGAGGCATATAATGACAAAAACAATTGAAGACATAACAAACTTTATTTTTATAGGAAAATCAATAGAAGAACTTTCTCATTATGATTTACTAATCATAAATGCTGATTGGGCTGAAGAACAATTAGCCAAAGATATGAAATTAATGTTAGATAAAAATATAATAAATAAAAATACTACATTTATAATATGTGAAGGCCATGGTAATAATGAAAAAAGAAGTGCTAGTATATTAATAGATTATTTAAAAAAAGAAGGATTAACAAATAAAATAATTATTAGTGATAAATATATTAGTAATCCAGAAATACTAAGAAATATTGATAAACTAGTAGATATTACAAAATATAATAGAATACTTAGAGTAGCCAAAGACTTCGTAGCTAGAAGATGGTATATGAATGCTAAAAAATATAATTTTCCTATAGAGAAATGTGATTTCTATGGAGTAGTAGATAATAGAAATATTAGTAAAAAAGATTGGTATAAAAGTGAAACTGGCATTAATCAAGTAATGAAAGAATTTATAAATATAGGAGATCAAACTATTAATAAAGAACTTAGTATAAGATAAAATTATAAATAAAAAATGTGGTGATGAATTTGAAAAGATATAACGGTGAATTTTATATAATGGAATATGAAGAAACTGAAGAAAAAAATCTCAAATTATTTGTAGATGTACTAAATAAGAGTTATCAAGAAATTATTAATTTTTTCAATTTAAAAAAATTAGAAAAAAAGATTACAATAAAACTTTGGAATAATGTTAACAATTTTAGAAATTATAATAAAAATAAGCTTAATTTCGATGATCAAGAATGGATAGTTGCAAGAACATATTATAATGATATGGAAATAGACATTTTAACATTAGAAGAACGTAGAAAATGTAAAGGGCATAATAATGATAATATTGATACATTATTAAAATGTTTGATTCATGAATTTGTACATATATGCCATTTAAATTATAGTGCAAACACTCTAAAATGGTATGGTGAGACACTAGCAGTTATATTATCTAAACAATATAACAATTGTGAATTACATATTGATTGTACATTAGATGAGTTATTAAATAAAAATATAAATTATATTAATTATTATACAATAGGAAAATATTTATTTGATACTTATGATAGAAAATATATTTTAGAACTATTGAGAGATAAAAAATTATTAGAAGAACAAACACCAATTATATATGAAAAGGCAAAATTATATATAAGGAATAATAAACTTAATAAATAGGAGTATTGAAGAATGAATAAAGAAAATTATATAGAAATCATAAATGAAAAAATTAAAAATAAAAATTCAAAACAAATAATGATAAATCAAATAAATAATTATTATGATTCAAAAGCAAATTATAAAAAGAAAAAACATAATTATAAAATAGATGATCAAGTATTATTGAAAAAGGGTACATTATTACATGGTACATTTAAAAATATAGAAGGTTTAAAATATATCTTAAAAGATGGCTTAATATCATCATGGTTTATAGAGGGTAGGCTTTCAAAATATCCATCATCAGTAGGTGTATGGAATTTGAAACAAGATTATTTATTAAAAGATTATATAAACTTTTATTCAGGAGGAACTATTGAATATAAAAATATAGATGGTTCTAGTGTTAAAACTGAAGTTATTCCTTATAATCAAATGCCAAGTATAATGCTAAAAATAGATAATCCAATATGCTTTAGATGGTATATGGAGCAAACAAAAGAAGCAAGATTTATGCCTAGTCTAGTTCAAGATAAAGTACAAGTAGGAATTATATTTGATGGGCAATCTGCATATATGAAAAAATTATTAGAAGGAGATATTTTATCAGAACAAATAAATGATAAGGATGTTAAAGAATTTGTAAATCCTGATTATTATACTAAGTTTTTAGTGGATAGAAAAAAGAAAGATGATTTCTTTACAGATAGAGAAAGTGCTGTATTATTCGGAATCCCATCTTGTTTTATTGAAGGAATATTAGTAGGTAGAATATATGAAAAAGATCAAAAGATTTTAAAAGAAATAAAAGAACTATTACCTGACTGTTATATTTGCAATTTAGATGGAAAAGTAATTGTAGAATAAAAGGAGTAGGCTATGAATAAATTAAATAAAAATGAAACAAAAAAGTATATAATAAAAATATTTGATTTTATTGAAAATGGAGATTCAAAGTTTAATGGTCATCCTGGATTATATTTTTTTCATACCAAGGAAGAATTAAAAGAAAAGATAAATGAACTATTAAGTGAAAATGAATATGATGAATTTGATATTTATTATATAACTTCATTATTAATAAAATTTATGTTAGGTAGATATGATTCACATACTAAAGTAAGTTTTAAAGATAATGTATATATACCAATAGATTTTACAGTAGAAGAAAATAGTCTTTATATTACAAATATCACACCAATTTATAAAAAATTAATAGGTGGTAAGTTATTGAAAATAAATAATATAGATATACAAAGAATATTATGTGAATTAGAAGAGATTATTTGTTACTCAACAAAAGAACATTTATCAGTAATAATTCAGTCATTTTTATCTGATGTAAATGTTTTAAAATCATTACCAAGTATTGAAAATAATACTGAAGAATTTATCTATACTATTTTAAATGATAATAATGAAAAAGAAAATATTACTTTTAATATAAATAATTTACCAGAATTTTATAGTGTACAATTTCCAGAAAACTACTCTACAGAAGTTATTAATGATTGCTGTATTATCCACTATAACTCTTGTAGAGATAAAAATAAAATGGAACAACTAATTTCAAAATTAAAAGAAGAAAACAATATAAAAAATTATATAATTGACTTAAGATATAATGGTGGTGGTAATTCATCAGTAATAAAGCCATTAATAAATTTTCTTAAAGATAAAAATGTTGTAGCACTAGTAAATGAATATGTTTTTTCTAGTGGTCGTATGGCATTAGTAGAACTAAAGAAAATAGGATCCTATATAATAGGAACAGATATAGGAACAAGTTTAAATTGTTTCGGGAATTGTCCTAGTAATTTAGATATAGATAAATTAAATATAAGAGTAACTAGTAGTTCTACATATTGGTATTATGATAAAAAATTATCACTTACTGGTTATGAAAAAGATGAATTTAATACCTATTTCAATAATAAAAAAGAATTACTTGAGCCAGTATTATTGCATCCAGATAAATATGTATATTTAACTAAAGAAGATATTATAAATGAATATGATAAACAAATGGCTGAAGCAGTTAATTATTTTAAAGAATTTAGAGATATAAATAGAATAGGGAGAAAATAAAAATGAAGAAAGAAGATTATATAAAAATAGTTGATGAAAAATTATTTGATAGTTCTAAAAAAATAATGATAGAACAAATAAATAAATTTTATGAAGCAAAATCATATAAACTTGATAAACATAAATATGAAGTGGGTGATGATGTTAAATTATTAAAAGGAACCCTGTTACATGGAACATATAAGAATATTGATGGTTTAATATCGATCGTAAATGATGGTCTAATATCAAACATATTTACTGATAGTAGATTATCAAAATATTTAGGTGTCGTTGGAGTATGGAATTTAAAGCAAGATTATTTATTAAAAGATTATATAAATTATTATTCTGGAGGAACAATTTTATATAATGGAATTTTTAAAAATGGTATAGATACACAAGAAATAAAAACATCAGTAATTCCTTATGATCAAATGAATAATATTATTAAAATAACAAATAGCATTGATTGCCACATGTGGATGTTGGAGCAGACCAAAGAAGCAAGATTCATGCCAAGTTTAGTACAAGATAGGATTCAAATAGGAATTATTTTTAATGGAAATAACAAAAACATTAAAAGTTTGCTAAAAGGAGATATTCTAAATAGTGATACAATTAATGATAATGATGTTAAGGACTTTATTAATCCTAATTACTATGAAAAATTCATTAAAGATAGAAAAAATAAAGATGATTTTTTTACTAATCGTGAAAGCGCTATTCTGTTTGGAATACCATCAAATTTAATCGAAGGTATTTTAGTTGGAAGAAAATATGAAAATAATAATAATATTTTGAAAGAAATAAAGATTCTATTACCCAATTGTTATATATGTAATCTAGATGGTAAAGTAATAAGAAAATAATATATATTCGGAGTCAAAAGATAATTTTCTAGAAGTATTAGATAATAAATCACTTAATCCAGAAGTATATGACAATTAAGTAATAATAAAAATAAAAGAATCATTTTATATATTAAGAAATCATAATTACATGGATAAATTTTATGAATGTTTAAAAAAACACAATTTATATGAAGAATGCTGTGAATATTCATCTGATTATTATAATTATGCTTTTAAAGAGCAGTGTAAAATACATAATATTAATTTAAAAGTTTAAAAAAATCAAAGAATTTTGACTTAATGTTAAGATTCTTTTTCAGTTTATAAAAAATACCTCATATCATAACATAATAGAATAAAATAGTATCTTTTTCTTCTAGTCAAGTTAACCAAATTAACATTATTTACATATACTACTTTGAAGGTGATAACTATGAATAATAATGAAGATAGAGCGGTCCGTAAAGTAATAATTGACCCAGGTCACGGTGGTACGGATTCTGGTGCTACAGGCAATAATTTACTAGAAAAAGACTATAATCTATTAATATCCAAATACATGTATGATAGATTTAAACAGTTAGGAATACCAGTAGCTATAACTAGAGATTCCGACACAACTTTATCTCCAACTGATAGAGTAAATACTATTTTAAATAAGTTTGGTAACTCATCTGATGTTATATTAATATCGAACCATGTCAATTCAGGTGGCGGCGAAGGAGCCGAAGTCATCTATGCTCTAAGAAATAGAGATACCCTAGCCAAAAGAATATTAGAAAATATAGGAGCCGCTGGACAAGAAACAAGAAAATATTACCAAAGAAGACTACCAAGTGACACCTCTAAAGACTATTATTTCATACATCGAAATACTGGTAATCTAGAACCACTAATTGTCGAGTATGGCTTTATTGATAATACCAAAGATGTCGAATTCCTAAAAGAAAACTATAAAGAACTAGCAGAAGCCGTCATAGCAGCAGTAGCCAACTATATAGGAGTACCATACACACCACCAGAGGGAATAACAACCAATACCTATGTTGTTCAAAAAGGCGATTCACTATATAGCATAGCAAATAAATTAGGTACTACTGTTTCAGAACTAAAAAAAGAGAATAACTTAACAACAAATACATTACAAATAGGAGAGGTTCTTCGTATTCCAACTAAAGAAATATATGAAGGAGAAGAAAATGTCTACATAGTCCAAAAAGGTGATACCTTATACTCAGTTGCCATGGCTAATAATACTACTGTGGATGAATTAAAGAAAGCAAATAATCTAACATCCAATATTCTATCAACTGGACAATTACTAAAAATACCAAGTGCATTATTACCAGAGTCAACATACATTGTAAAGAAAGGAGATTCCTTATATTCAATTGCCAATAAATATAATACTACCGTTGATGAACTAAAAAGAATAAATAACTTAACAAGTAATATTCTAAGTATTGGTCAGGTATTAAAATTACCAAGTGATAAAGTAAGCGATGTAGAGAAGGAAGAAAATACCATTAATTATACAGTTCAAAAAGGCGATTCCCTATATAGCATAGCCAGAAAATATTCTACTACCATTGATAAAATAAAAGATTTAAATAATCTAACAACTAATTTACTATCAATAGGTCAAGTATTACTAATACCAACAGATACCAACCTAGAGACAACTTACACCGTTCAGAAAGGCGATTCACTATATAGTATAGCCAAAAAATATAATACTACTGTTGATAGATTAAAACAGTTAAACAATCTAAAATCAAATTTATTATCAATAGGTCAAATACTAATAGTAAGATAATATAGAAAGTATATAACCATATATTTTCTTTTTTTGTCCACTTTAACCATAAACAAGTTTATGTTTTCCGTGGTATGATAGAGCCAAATAATTTTGTCTCTATCATAAAATGAGTAAGCCTTAAGATTAGTCTTCCTCATAAAAGTATTATTAAAGTTTACACTATTTTACATATGAAAAGCCTTATAAAATATAGAATTATCCACACTACCTGTGGACAGATTAAATAAATTTGACAAAAATTGACAAAATTAACAAAAAACTGTTGACAAGTACTAATCCATATAGTATACTTATTGCGATATTAAGGCCTACCAAATTAATGAATTTTTTGAAGAATTTTTCAAAGAAATTCATTAATAATATTTGAGTAAAAGTACAAATCTAAGAATGGGCGAAATCTGAAAATAAGGAGGTTATTGCTAGAGTAACAACACATAACGCTCTAGTTTGAAAAATAAAAAACATCTAATGTGTTATTAAAGGTAATTCCTATAAAAATGTATAAAAATTATTTTATTGTTGATTAATATATCAACTAATCCCTTTTTTATGTTAGATATTAAATAAAATTCACAAAAATCTGTTAAACCTATATTAAATTAAAAAGTACAAAACTTCAAAACCCTATTGTAGAAAAAATTAAAAGTAGGAATTACCGCTCATTTATTAAATAGTTCGTTTGTTATAATAATTTATTTTTGATTTATGTTTTTGTTTTTAAAATATAAAAATATATTTACTCCAATTAGTAAATAAAAAAATAACTATTATCCATTTCCAGGGTAATAGTTATTTTAATTATACAATTATTTATTTTTATTAAGAATTTCTTTCTTATTAATAACTTTCTTAGACTGAACATCTTTTTTACTATTGTTATCATCTTCTTTAGTATGCGTTTTAATGCCCATAACAATAGGTAAGATAATAGGAACTCTACCAGTCTTATCTGAAAGAATTGGCATAAGACCATTAATAATTTCTGACTTCATATCATTAAAGTTAAAGAATTTCTTTTTAAGTTCCTTATTAATAATAATTTCTGCATTATATTGAATTTCCTTAATTAAATCAGCATTTTCATTAACCAGTATATAACCTCTAGTAGTAATTGCAGGACTACCTAAAAGAATCTTATGCTCAATATCGATATTAGCAATAATAACTAGAATACCATTAGTACTCATAAGAATTCTATCCTTTATAACTGCAGACCCAACATCACCAATTCTTGAGCCATCGACATAAACTTCACCAGCTTGTACTTTACCATCTTTATATAACTGTCCTTTATCAAGAGCAAGAACATCACCATTTTCTAAGACAAAAGTATTCCTTCTTGGAATGCCACACATAACACCTAAATCTGTATGTTTTTTAAGCATTCTAAATTCACCATGGTAAGGAACAAAGTATTTAGGCTTAAATAATCTAATCATAAGTTTAAGTTCTTCTTGATTAGCATGCCCTGAAGAGTGAATTTCACTCATTGTATTAGTAAATACCTTAACACCTTTTTTATAAAGCTTATTAATAGTTCTTGATACAGAAGCTGTATTACCTGGAATAGGGGAACTAGAAAATACTACTATATCATTAGGCATCAAACTAATTTGTCTATGTGTACCAGCAGCAATTCTAGATAGAGCTGCTAGTGGTTCACCTTGGCTACCAGTACAAAGTAAACATACTTCACCAGGCTTTAAATGATTAGCCTCTTCCGCAGTAATAATAATACTCTTATCCTCAAAGTAACCACACTTAAGAGCAATATCAACCATGTTTTCCATACTTCTACCAAATAAAGCAATTTTTCTATTATTCTTTTTACAAGTTTCAATAATATGTTTAATTCTATAAACATTTGAAGCAAAAGTGGCTAGAATAATTCTATTACTAGTATAAGTAGAGAAAATTTCTTTTAAGTTTTCATCAACAACACTCTCACTAAGAGAAGTGCCAGGACTCATTGCATTAGTAGAGTCACTCATAAGTACACTAACACCTTTTTCACCAATTCTTGCCATCTTATGTAAGTTAGCCATTGGTCCAATAGGAGTCATATCAAACTTAAAGTCACCAGTCATAACAATAGTACCATCAGGAGTCTCTATTGCAAGACCATGAGAATCAGGTATCGAGTGGGTTGTTCTAAAAAATTCAATATTAAAATATTTAGTTTTAATTACAGTGCCTTCATCATAAACAACCATGTCTTTATAGACAATATTTCTTTCATCTAATTTTTTATCAATAAGCTCTTTAGCATTAGCGGGAGCATAAATCTTTGGAATAGTAACCGATTGCAAAAGAAAAGGAATACTACCAATATGATCTTCATGTCCGTGCGTAATAATTAAAGCCTTAATTTTACTTTCGTTTTCTTTTAAAAATGTATAGTCTGGTATAACATAATCAATACCAAGTAAGTCATCATCCGGAAACATAACACCAGAATCGACAATAATAATTTCATCACCATGCATAACAGTATACATGTTTTTACCAACTTCCCCAAGTCCTCCTAGGGGAATAATTTTTGTATTCATTTAATTTCTCCTTTCAAAATATTTTTTCTCGTTAAAAAATAAAAATTTAATATATTGAATTTTAAAAGAATAACCACTGCCTAATAATTATACAATAATTTTGTTAAAAAAGCAAATGATAAATTTTATCTTTACATATAGAGTGTGAACCTAAGGTTTCCCACTCATCTTTGAAGCCTAAGTGTCTTCAAAGAGAAATATGGAGCCAAGTGTGTCTCCATATTTAAGAATCAGTCATTAAAAAGCAAAAAAATACCTTGTATTTACTATAAACATGTGCTATAATATAACTGTCTTGAAGAAAGAGTGGCATAAAAATCCACTCTTTTATATATATTAATTAGGAGGAAATATGACAGTAGAAGAAAAAATAAGAGAAATGCTTGAAGGACCAGTCAGAGAAGTAGGAGTAAGAATAGACTCCATAAATCTAGAAAAGGAAGATAATAATTTATATCTAAGAATCGTAATAGATCGTGATGAAATAATTGATATAGATAAATGTGTTGAAGTAACAAATATTATCAATCCAATACTAGATAGAGAAGATCCTATAAAAGAATCATACACTTTAGATGTATCGACAAAGGAGAAGGGAAGATAAAAATGAATCAGAAACAAATGAAAGAATTTATGAAGGCATTAAATGCTATCGCTGAAGAAAAGAAAATAGATAAGAGTATAGTTGTTGAAGCTATGGAACAAGCTATGGCTGCAGCTTACAGGAAAAATGAAGGATTAACTAATGTTATGGCTAAAGTTGATGATGTAACAGGAGATATTAGAATCTATTCATATAAGACAGTAGTAGAAACAGTAGAAAATCCTGACTTAGAAATATCATTAGAGGATGCTTCTAAAGAAGTAGAAGGAATTGAACTTGGTGATACTATTAAAGATAAAGAATTACCACTTAAAGATTTTGGTAGAGTAGCAGCTCAAACTGCTAAACAAATCGTTGTTCAAAGAGTAAAAGAAGCAGAAAAACAAAGCATATCAGGAGAATTCCAAGATAAAGATGGTGAATTAATGGTTGGAACATTATCAAGAGAAGACCAAAAAAATTACTTTGTTGACTTAGGAAGAGCAAGTGGTATTTTACCAAAAGATCAAATAATACCAGGTGAAAAACTAGTTATGGGTTCATCAGTAAAAGTATATGTATCAAAACTAGAACTTGGACCAAAAGGACCATTTATTATGCTTTCTAGAAGTCATTATGGCTTTGTAAAAAGATTACTAGAAATAGAAGTACCAGAATTAAATGATGGCACAGTAATGTTATATTCAGTAGCTAGAGATGCCGGAAGTAGAACTAAAATAGCTGTTTATACTGAATATAATAATGTAGATCCAATTGGTGCTGTAATAGGTGAAAAAGGAAGAAGAATAGCAGCCGTTTTAAAAGAATTAAATGGTGAAAAAATAGATGTAATATTATATGATAAAGATCCAGTTAAATTTATTACTAATGCTTTAAGTCCCGCTAAAGATATTAAAGTAACAATTAAAGATGAAAACAAGAAAGAAGCATTAGCGGTAGTTGGTGACAACAATTTATCTCTAGCAATAGGTAAGAGAGGACAAAATGTAAAATTAGCTTCTCGTCTTACACATTACAAAATCGAAGTAAAAAGTCAGTCAGCTGTTAATGAAGAAAATGCTGAAGAAGTGGAAGCATCTGAGAAATAAAATGAAAAAAGTTCCATTACGTAGATGTGTTGTAACTAAAGAACAACTACCTAAAAGTGAATTACTTCGTATAGTAAGAGATAAAGAAGGACATATTTTTCCTGATTTAACTGGTAAAGCAAATGGCCGTGGTGCTTATATTAAGAAAGATATAAACGCCTTAAACTTAGCTAAAGATAAAAAAATATTAGAACGTGCATTAGAAGTAAAGATAGATGATACTGTTTATGAAGAGATAGAAAAAATAATAAAATAGGAGGTGATACATATGATGAATGTATCCGAATATGCAAACGATGTTGGAAAGAAAGTATCGGAAATATTAAAGTTATGTCAAACTCTAGATATCAAAGTATCTAATGAAGAAGATATGTTATCTGATGATGATATAATTATGCTAGATAATGAAATAGCAAATATGGATGAAGAAGAGGAAGTTGAAGAACTAGAAGAAGAAATTGAAGACTTTGCTGATTCTTATGAAGAAGAACTAGAAGAGATAACATCAAATGATAAGGAAGAAGTACACAAGAAAAAGAATTCTATCAAAAAAGATATCAAAAAAAATGATTTTAGGGCTAAAAGAAAAGAAATGTACAAACATAAAGAAAAACTACAATCAAATACTAATACTAATAGTGATGATGTAGTAGCCTACAAAGAAAATATGACTGTAGCAGAATTAGCAGGAGCCTTAAATGTACCAGCAGCAACATTAATAAAAAAATTGATGGCTTTAGGTATGCTAGTAAATATTAATGCTTCTCTAGATTTTGATACTGCTGAAATCTTAGTAGCAGACTTCAATAAAACATTAAAAAAAGAAAGTACTATGGATGAGGCTAATTTTGAAGAATTAGAAATAGTAGATAGGGAAGAAGACTTAATAGAAAGACCACCAGTAGTAACAATAATGGGACATGTAGACCATGGTAAAACAACTCTTTTAGATACCATTAGAAAAACTAATGTAGCAAGTGGTGAAGCTGGAGGAATAACTCAGGCTATTGGTGCTTATCAAATAGATTATAATGGCAAAAAGATAACTTTTATTGATACTCCAGGACATGCAGCTTTTACTGAGATGCGTGCTAGAGGTGCATCAATAACTGATATCGTAATTATTATTGTAGCAGCAGACGATGGTGTTATGCCACAAACTAAGGAAGCGATTGATCATGCTAAAGCAGCTGGTGTACCAATCATAGTAGCAGTAAATAAAATAGATAAACCTACAGCTAATGTTGAAAGAGTATTAACAGAAATGTCCGCTAATGGCTTACAACCAGAGGCTTGGGGTGGAGATATCATGTTTGTTAATATCTCAGCAGTAACTGGTGAAGGAATAGAAGATCTTCTAGAAAGAATTTTATTACTAAGTGAAATGGGAGAATTAAAAGCTAATCCAAATCGTTATGCCATTGGTACAGTAATTGAATCTAAATTAGATAAAGCAAGTGGTGTAGTAACTAACTTACTTATCCAAAATGGTACTTTAAGACTAGGAGATCCAATTGTCGTAGGTACAATATCAGGACGTGTCAGAACTCTTAAAAATGATAAAGGTGAAAACTTAGTTGAAGCTCTTCCATCAATGCCAGTATCTATAACAGGTTTACCAGAAAGCCCATCAGCAGGAGATAAGTTTATGGCTTTTGAAAGTGAAAAGAAAGCTAAAAAGGTAGCAGAACAAAGACAAGAAATAGAAAAAGAAAAGAAAAATAAACCAAAAACACAGGCTTCATTAGCAGATCTATTTAATAGAAAAGAAGCTGGTGAAAAAGAAATAAATATTATATTAAAAGCTGATGTTAAAGGTAGTGAAGAAGCAGTAAAAAATTCATTACTAAAACTAGACATTGAAGGCATGAAAATAAATGTTATCAGAAGTGGTATTGGTGCTATTTCTGAAAGTGATGTTGTATTAGCAGAAGCATCAAATGCTATTATCATCGGTTTCAATATTAGACCAGATCATAAAATATCTGAAACTGCTAAAGATAAAGGTGTAGATATAAGATTATATGATATTATTTACAAAGTAGTAGAAGAAATGGAAGCTGCTTTAAAAGGAAAATTAGAACCAGAATATGAAGAAGTTGTATTAGGAGAAGCTGAAGTAAGAAAATTATTTAAGTTCTCTAAAGTCGGTACCATAGCGGGTTCTTATGTAACATCAGGAGTAATAAAAAGAGGAGCAAAGGCTAGAGTAATAAGAGATGGTGTAGTAGTAAATGATAGCATAATTGCTACTCTAGCTCGTGAAAAAGATCAAGCTAAAGAAGTAAAACAAGGTTTAGAATGTGGAATAACTATCGAAAACTTTAATGATATTAAAGAAAAAGATATAATTGAAGCATATGAACTAAAAGAAGTGAGGAAGTAGAATAATATGAGAAATGAATTTAGTTCTGAAAAACTAGGAAGTCGTGTACCAAATTGTACAAGAAAAGAGTATAGCAAAATATTAGCAGTACATTTTATTACAGAAGATAGAAATAAAGCTAAATCACAAAAAGAATATCAAACGAGAGGAACTAAAAAGTATACTAAAGAAGGAATTATAGATAGATTATCTGCTAAACCATATAATTTTAGTTTAATAGCTCCTAGAAAAAGTAGTAGAGATGGTGTAAATTTAACTGGTGATGAACGTTCATACTATTATGGATATTATACTTTAGGAACTGAAAAAATTGCTATTCAACTAAAATATCCAGATGTCAAGAGAATGGCAACTATTGAAGAAATAGGATATAATGATGCTAAAAGTGGTATATCATTAGCGGATCTACCTAAAGAAATAAAAGAAAATAGAGAGTATTTACTAGGATATAAAAAAGCATTAGAAGAATTATTAAATAATAATAAAAATTTAAGAAAGTAGGAATAATATGAAAGAAACAGAAATTAGCATAAATCGTAGAAAAAGTGATTATGTAAAGATAAGTGCAGCATCTATTTCACAATATCAAACAGATAAAGATTTTAGAGAAAAAAGAGATAAAGAAAAAGCTATGAATAAATTAAATACTAGTGGAAATAATCCTATACTAATTGAAAAAGGAAAACAGGATAGATTAGCAGGCTTATCTGTTGAAGGAAATCTTTATAATATAGAAGGAATAACTGGAAAGTATAATTTAGTATCATACCACTATGGATATACAACATTAGCAAGTAGAACATTAGCAGTATCAATTCCAGAAAAAAAATATACTGATGATTCGCTAAGGATGATTGGCTATAATGATGCACAAGATGAAAATATTGTTTTTGAAGAATTACCTGAAGCGGTTAGAGAATGCGCAGCTTATCTAGAAGGATATAAATTAGGTTTAGAAAAAAGTAAAACTAAAAAAGCAAAATAAAAGGAGTCTAACTATTAAAAGTCAATAGTAAAATTAAAAATTTTAATAGTTTGA